>Ga0214921_10004058_pt1 | contig 21942 bp, 20 predicted proteins | sample LL1505_MetaG_FD_177992 | JGI IMG/M metagenome (GOLD analysis project Ga0214921, IMG submission 177992) | Freshwater microbial communities from Lake Lanier, Atlanta, Georgia, United States - LL-1505 | ecosystem: Environmental > Aquatic > Freshwater > Lake | place: USA: Georgia | collected... | reverse complement strand
TGTCATGTGATAATTTTTGTAAAAATGATTATAGTCCTGAAATAGAAAAAAAATTCAAAAAATTAGCAAAGGATAATAAACTTTCATATAAGCCAACAAAAGCGGATAGAAAATTTAGAATTGATACATGCAAACAAAATTTTTGCAATGAAGGTTGTAAGGGATATAAATTCTTTAGCAAAGAAGAAGAAGATAAATTTAGAAAAAACTTAAATGGTAATTTTATAAAAAAAACCAACTCTAATACAATACAAAAATTAAAATCAATTGGTGCTATATCTTATTGTGACAACAATGATTATAACCCTTTTCATAAATAATGATTTGTCTGTTTTTTATATGAGAAATTACTAGTTGTTTGGTGTAATGAAATCCTCGATTTAGATATATGTATATGCGTATTTTATAAAACAATAAAACATTTAGAGAAAATCACGACACAACATGTAAAACATAATTTTGTTATGATGTTTGGTGTGAATAAATATATATTAGCCTTAAATAACTTAAAAAGTACTCTTCTAGATAGTATATAAAAAAATGGCAAAGTCAACCACAACCGCAACCAAAACCAAAGCATCAAACGCTAAACCAGAACAAGAAAATGTTGTTGTAGTAGAATCTACATCAGTATCAACTGAGAAGAAAGTAAAGAAGGTAAAGGCACCAAAGGAAGTTGTTCCAGCACCTGTTGAGACTGCACCAGCACCAGTATCAGTAGAGCCTGTCCCTGTCCCTGTCTCTGTCCCAGTAGAACAAGCAGTTGAAGCCGAAAACAGTATCGCTGAAATGTCACTCGAATTTGCTGCAAAATTACAACAAGTAGGTAACATGTTAGCTTCTTTAAAGCCTGAATTTAAGAATATCGAGAAGATGTTTCTTCGTCAATTAAAGGCATCTCAAAAGCTAAATACCAAGCGTAAGAGAAAGTCAGGAAACCGCGCTCCATCTGGATTCGTTAAGCCAACTCGTATCAGTGATGAATTAGCAAAGTTTTTAGATAAGCCAATTGGTTCAGAAATGGCTCGTACTGATGTTACAAAAGACATCAACGCTTACATTCGTGCAAATAAGTTACAAGATACCACCAACGGTCGTAGAATTCTTCCAGATAAGAAGTTAGCTTCACTTCTTAAGATTAAGGAAAATGAGGATTTAACCTATTTCAACTTACAAAAGTTTATGAGTATTCACTTTGCCAAGGCTGGTGCTAAGGTAGCTCCTGAATTATCTGCTGGTGGCGGAGTCAGTGCTTCAGATTAAGTATATCCCCTATAATTACTCTATAATTAAAACAAACCCCAATCCCCAATCCCAATCCCCAATCCCCAAAAAAAACAAACAAAAAACAAACATATAAAAAAATAAAATAATATAGTATATGGTAAATACTATATTATTAGTTGGTTCCAGTACAATTAAAAAATGGAATAATTTTACATTTTATCTTAAAAATGAACAAATTATAAATAGAGGAATAGCAAGATTGACAACAACCGATTTATTATCAACCAAATACATTGATTATATTACGAGTGGTATAACACGAAACCCAAAATATATTGTATTTTATTGTGGAATCAATGACGTGTTTGATAACATAGATAATAAAAAAACAGTGAAAAACACACGCGTTTTTTTGACGGAACTACATAAAATATTTCCAAGTAGTAGAATCATTGTTATTTCACTCATTAAATCACCGAAAACATACAACACAAATAAAATAGAAGATGTAAATTACATAAACAACCGAGTGCGTGATTTTTGTTCCATAAAAACTCCTTATCTACACTATGTAAATGTGAATAAAGAATTACAATCTTTAACAACCAACTATTTTACGAACGACGGGTTTCATTTAAACGAACTAGGATATGAAAAAATAAACAAAAAGATAGTAGAAAGTATAAAATGAATGATTTTATTTTTAACAAAAATAAAATAATATATTATTATATATAGGATATGGAAACTACTAGAGAATATTTGATTAAAGAAATAGGTGGACAAGAATTAGCACAAAAAATACTAGAAAATTCTAGTGAAATTAATGAAAGAGAAGAAAAAATTATTGAAGAATTTAAGGATGCAAGAGGAGAAAAAGGTATTCGAATTAATGAAAATTATGAAAGTTTAAATGCTAATCGAATTGAAGATAAAGAAATAAATGAAGAAATAAATGAAGTCAATAAACTTGGAAACAAAACTACCCAAATGTTGAACGATTTATATAAAAAAATGTCAAACAAAAAAAATATATTATCATCATTTTTAGATAGAAAAAGAAAAGATCTCGCAGAATCACTAAAAAATAATCCTAATTATATTAATGAAAAACTAAATGATTTTGATAATATTACAAAAAACATTAGCATGTCAGCATATGGAGCAACATATATGAAATACAATATAATAGACCCACTAATTATGCTAATTAGTGATAATTCTAATAGTAATCAAGGAAATTTAAGAAACAGTTTGATGACGTTTAATGATAAGTTAAATAGGATAATAAGAGACGCAAAAAATGACGGAATTCATTATAATAATGGTATAATTAATCTCATTCCAGAAGGTTCAGAAGGTGGAAAGAAAAAAAGTAAAAAAAACAACAAAAAAAATAAAAAGATATGTGGAGGTGGAGATGAGGCTATTTATGGTTTAACTTGTACTTTAGTTGGATGTTGTTTTCTTACAGGTCCAGGTGGTTGTGTTGCATGTGCTTTAATTATGGCATTTTTTGTATATATTACATCAGAAGGGGGTGTGGAAGATGTAAAAAATGTTTCAATTGCTATTTATAGAAATATCAAAAAAGGTGTATCTGATATTATAAATACTAATACTAAAGGTAGTAAAGGAGGAACTAAAAAACGTAAAAGAAATAGTCGAGTCAAAATAAATACCCGACGCAAAAGAAAGTTTTTAAAATTAAATCGTAAAATATCCAAGAACATGCGAATTAAATAAAAACACATGACAACATCTAGTTAGATTTAATCAAACCACATATCAGAATAAAAACCCGTCTTCTTTCAATAAATTATATAACTCCCCTTTTTCTATTTTTTTATTTGCAACACCCGTATATATAGACCCATCCAACCCATCCAAACCACTCATTTCCAATCCACTAATATCAAACATATTCTTTATTTTCAATAACAAATCGCGATTAATTTGAATGTTTGAATTTACACACATCCAATCACAAAATGATATATCAACTTTATACGATGCGTAATTTTTATACAATTGCATTATTTTATTTATATTCAACGAATTATTCTCATCTCCATAATCCGTACCAGATAATACGCATATTTCTTTAAAAACATCATGTTCTACTTTCAACTCTTTTAAAATATTATGATAATCGTACAATAGAACATTATGATGTATTAAACTGAAATACCGTAAAACACGATTACACCCATAAACAAATAGATCAGTGTCATCACTCAAACAAGCCCACGCATATTTATTGATTACAAACCAAGCACACAATTGATCCGCTTCACCTGGTGCATCGAAATATGTCATTCCGTAACAATGAAGAAGATTTTTAATTTTATTAATTTTGATTTTATTCATATATACGAATTTCTTCTTTAATGCATTCATTTGCTCCTCCAAATCTTTTTTTTCAGTTGCATTAACAGAACCTCCACGCGACATTTCTTTCAATTTATAATATTCATTTTCAGCAATGCGTTTTTTTTGCAAACGCGACTCAATTAGTTCCTTTTTTTCAGTAGGACACAAACCATCAAATATGAATATAGGTATTATATTGTAATGACGAAATATAGCAATCATGGTATAGATTCCTTCTATTAGATTGTTATCCGCTTCATATTTGTATAAATATATACTTATATCCACTACAATAACTTTGCCATGTAATTTCGATATGTGCAATGTATAAATAGAATCACACGATTTGCAATTGTCTTTTAAGAACCTATTCAATAATTTAATTCCCATTTTTATGGTTTGAAATTTTTAATGATGTTATCGTATCGACAACATGATTAATTATAATTCAATTTTTTAATTTATCTTATAAATACTACTCTAATTCAAAAATAGACATTTTCATATTATTTAATAAATAATAGATAGTGTCACGTTGATTTTTTCTATATTTTTTTTCTCCAACAGCACCATGATTAAACAACATATCCTTTTGTAATTTTAACATGATTTTTTCCATGCAATCAACATTATCTAGAAAAGACTTTGTCTTATAGTTTTTTTTGATAAAATGATAAAAATCAAATAAATTTTCCTGTGTTTTGGTAAATTGTATTATATTACCTATACTATTACATTGGTAGCACCATGATAAGAAGCCATTATAATTATTTATCAACATACATTTTATTACATAATAAGCAAAAATATTGGTATTTTCTTTATACAGTGTTTCTCTCAAAACCGCGCTGGTTTTATCCTTAGAATAAAGATTATTATAAGTTAATCCCAAATAATTCAACACTTTATTCAGTTGGAAAAAACTATAAATTCTTTCATATTGTATTAAAAAATCGATATTCGATAAAAATTGCTTAAATGCATTATGTCTGTCCTTATTCAAATAAAAATAACTACAAAAACACATATTAATAATTTCAGCCCAAAATTCGGTATACGCCTCAAATAAGTTCCCTTTTGTTTTGATAGGAAATATTTCCAAAACAGCTTTGTTTAATTCAGTAACATTCATATCGGAAAAATCCAAAGCAAAATTATGAAAACTTTCATGAATAAAAACTTTGAACCACTCTTCTTTTCTAAAAATAACAATTTCAGATATTTGAGGACATGTAGTTGTAAAACCGGTATTAATATGATTGTAGTTTAATATATTGTCCTGTAAATGAATATTCTTATTTGGTAGTTGTTTTTCCAGTGAAGTAAAATAAAGATAAATATTCCAGTCTTTAGCACAGTGAATAGAAGAATATTTGTTTAAAATATAAGACCATAATAATATACTATTAACATAATTATCGTAGACCATTATTTTCACGTCCAAATCCGCGTGTTCAATAATAAAATGAATATTTATTTTTCTATTAAACAAATAAAGCGAATATTTTATTATTAACTTCATACTAGCATCGATATGATTTTGTACTTCTTTTGTAAATATATTGGATGGAAAATTAGTAAAATTAGGCAGGTCATTTTTTGATTTAATATATTGTAATGATCTTTTATAATGGTTGTTATTGTTATTGTTATTGTTATTATTTCCATTTTTCAGAGATTGAATATAAAGATCCGCATTGCAAATATCATTATATAAAGAATGAAATATTTTTTTTGAGGTATTGTTACATGACACAACAGGAATACATTTGTTATTTTTAAAAAACCCTATTAGTAATTCACTTGATTTAGTTAATTTCATTAATATTGTATTTTTGTTATATATTTGTTATATATTTGTTATATTATACAAATATTTTATTAGAATAAAATAAAACAAATTACAAATCTTCTCCCAGCAATTTCTCTCGAATTTCCATTAAACTTTTATATTCTTCCAATGGTTTATTATTAACATAATGCATTAATTTTGCATTTTTTGTAGCCATCAACAGATCCTTCAGTTCTTTATTTTGAGTAAATTTCGCATATTGTGCATCATATAATTCTTTATTATATCGTGATTTATAAAAATCAGGATCAATCTCCACATTTTCTGCACGTAACAAAACGACATCCTTGTCCTCAACCTCCCACTTCCCATTCTTTCCACCAGCCGACTTTGCCATTTCAACATTTTTAGAAAGATCCGAACCAGTGTCTAGAGAGAAACTCAAATAGAAACCAGGATTATTTTGTTTGAATTTGGAAGCTTGATAATAATGTTCTACACTATTCCATTTATGATTATCCAAATTAAAAGGTTGAACCCATTCATCTGCCAGTTTTTTCCTCCAATTGTCTATCAGCGCCAAATTGACAAATTCCAGTAAAACATCCATTCTTATTTTCTCTCCAATGCCTAATCCAGGAAATGGTTTACCATTTGAATGTGTATAAGAAATAAACATGATGCTGTCATCATACAATCCTCGTAAACTCGTTTCTGATAATTCTTCTAGTTCCAAACTTTGACCCTCACTATGATTCCCCTTTTCATTCTCCTTCCCCTTCCCTTTCCCGTTGTTCTTATTATTTTTTACGAATTGATGAAATTCTGGTATGACAGAAAATAACCCAGCATTTTTCTCATTGTATTTTATTAAAATGTTTTTTTTAACGTAATAGGGCAATTCAGAAAAAGTAAATATATGCTTTTTTCGATAGCTGATTAATTTATAATCGACACCTGATTGTTGTTTTGGTTGATCCATCACAATCATGATATATTGATCAGGCTCAAACCGACGTTTTTTCTCTAATGCATCTTTTAATTGAAAATAATGATTTCCCATTCCCAATTGAATAATATTTGAATAATCATTTTCCTTAAAATACTCTTTTGAAAAAAAGATGAATTTGACATTTAAAAAATATTCCATTAATACAATTGCCCATTGTATACACCATTTATTCCCCCAGAATTCACAGGAAGACAAATGTTTTTTGAATGTTTCCAGATTATCCACATTTTTCATAAATTTAAATTCTTTCAAGAATAACGATACATATTTCTTTTCGTATATTAATTTATCATGCTGAGCTTTTACCGTTTTTCCTTTTTCTGTTAATAATTTTTTTTCGTTTCTGTCTAGAATGTGATTATATTGTTCACGAATTTTATCATATTCAATATTTAAATTTTTTGCATTTTTAATAGTATCATTTAATGTGTTGTAAAATCGAGTATAGTTATCCTTATAAAATAAGAATACATCATTGGAAACGCTATCAGCAAATTTTTTACGTAGTTTTTGAATAGAAGTTTGTTGAGCAATTTGAGAGAAAGCATCTCTTATACATGAGAAGAAACTATCACACCCTTCTTCATTTTCAACAAAATCATAATAATTATTTTTCATATATTTTACAATCCAATTGTCTGAATTTTTAGTATGATATTTTTGGATAATATCATTAGCCATTTTTTTTGTTTCTTCTTTCAATAAAGGAGGAATTTCAATACCCTTTGTTAAAACAAAAAAATCTTTTCTATTTTCAGGAATACGAATAATATTTGAAATCTGTTTTTCTTCTCGTTTGTCTGTTTGTTCTGATTCTTCCGATTCACCTTCCTCTTCCCCTTCCGATTCTCCTTCCCCTTCTGATTCCAACTCATTCGCTTTATTAGTTATAATTACATTTTCTGTCGGAGTTGTCTCTTCAACCGAATCAACCGATTCAGGTTCAACAATTAATCGTTCTTTGTCAATCATTGATTTTGTAGCAAATTTATACAAAAGAGGTACGAGAGACCCATTTCTCTCTAAATCCAGGTCACCATCATTTAAATATTCTAAATAAAAATTTGAATCAATTTCATAAACACCTATTTGTAATGCTTTGTTGTTTTTATTTATTAAATATATGGGAAAATATAATATGTTGTCAGATTCAAAATCATATTTTACTTTCCCTATTGCAATAACTACAGGTAAACCATAAATAAAAATATTGTATAATTCAGATTCCAATTTATTATCGTCATTATGGATTTTTTTTAATTCAGGATAACTAATAGAAGTGTTTATTTTTGACAATACCATCTGAATTTTTGTATTTTATTTTGTATTTTATTTTGTATTTTATTTTGTATTTTATTATATATTTATCTTTACATAAAAATATAACGTTTTTATTTGCAATTCATAATATCAAATATACATTAAATATATATCATATGACTATACTTTACATTTCAACAATATCCATTAATTTGAATATAGATTTACTAGACAAACTAGGATAGGTTTTTACTTTTACTCCTGCCAAATATTGAATATTTTCTATTATTTTTGTATGATTGTCATGATTAATCTTACTACTATTGTTATTATTAAACAATTCTTTATTATAAAGAATAAAGATAATCTCAATATATTCATCCACTACAAATTTCTTATTTTCTTCTTTAATCAAATTATTTAGTTTCTTCAATAATTCTATCAACAATTCTTCGATTTTATTCATACCAATAACATCATAAAACACGAGATGAATGAAGAACGATACAACTGCTTTCCGTTTCTCATTTTCATTATTCATTTTGCAAAATAAATCATAATTTTCATCAGGTGAAACATAATATACATTGTTTAAAATATCACCGATATCGCCTAATTTTTCTTTAAATGTAGTTTGAATAAACTCATATTTATTTAATAAATTAGCATATAGATTAGCATATAATTTGGAATAGAAACGATTGGATGATACTATATCAAATATAATATTACTGATTTTATTTGTCTCTTCCAATGAAATATTTTGACTCAACAATAAATCAATATTTGAAATTACGTTTGTATTAATTTCATCATATGTTTTAATTGACATTTTATTCAAATTACTTCGAATAGTATCAATAAATATGTCGATACCTTCATGTTGTTCCATTTTGGTTGTGCTAAAAGTGCGTATGGTTTCCCAATCATCATCTTTGACAGAATCTATATGTTGTCTATTCGATACACCTTTGTGTCTCTTTATAGAAGAATTATTTTTATCATTACTCGAGATACCATAGACTGATTTTGGTTGATATTTTTGTGGTTTCATATCATCATTTTCTGTATTTTGTTTTTGAAAATTAGGTGTTTTTATATAAGTGGGAGATCCTACTTCGGATGTAAGGTTTGAAATTACTTCAATTATTTCATCGCTTATTTTATATTCGAAACCATTCAATATGATATTATTTATATCATGAATAGTATATTTATAAATTTGAGCCATGATTATATATGTAGTTATGTATATTTTTATATATATTTTTATATAGTATTTATAAATTTATATATTATATCATTTTTTTTATAAATTCAGGTTTATTATAATAATATGTACTCTGATTTTCCAAGTGATATTATAAATATAATACTAGACTATGATGGCAGAATAAAATACAGAAGAGACAAATATGTAAATATAATACATAAACATGATACAAGATATAATATGATTAGATCATTAATAAATAAAAAAATGGAAATAATGAAGGGAATAACTTTCGCACACCCTTCAAGTTTTTATTTTGAATTTGGATTTGATATAGATCATGGCATCGGATTGTGTTATGATTACAATTTTTCATATCCTGATAAATTTGAAATATGTTATTACGATTGGAGAGACGGAATAAAACAAATAAGAACATATTTATAAAAAAAATTGATATATTAATTTATGCTTAATCCAAATAACATAAAACAAATAACAAATAACAAATAACAAATAACATAAAACAAAATATATTTAAAAACTACAATCAAATATAATATAGAATGACGGAAAAAGATAACAACTGCGAATCGAAAGATTCATTTTGCGAGATAAATAGTTGGGAAGATTTGGATATTTCGAGTGATTTATTACGAGGAATTTACAGTTACGGTTTTGAGAGACCTAGTCCAATCCAATCCAAAGCAATCGTTCCTATTATGAAAGGAAAAGATGTAATTGCTCAAGCACAATCCGGAACTGGAAAGACTGCCACGTTTTCAGTGGGTGCTTTATCATTAGTAGATTTATCCAAATCTGAAACTCAAATTTTAATCATGTCTCCTACACGTGAATTAACAAAACAAATATCACTAGTTATTTCTAGTATTGGTTCCATGATGACTGGATTATCGGTCTACACATTAGTGGGTGGATCTTCTATAGATGAAGACGCAAACAAATTAAAAAATGCTCCACCTCATGTAATAGTTGGATGTCCTGGACGTGTCTACGATATGATTCGTCGTGGTAACATTAAAGCAAAAACAATACGGTTGGTTGTATTGGATGAAGCGGACGAAATGTTATCATCTGGGTTTAAGGAACAAGTTTATAATATTTTTCAAACATTTAGTAATGATATCCAGGTTGCATTATTTAGTGCTACTTTACCAGAATATATTAGTAACATTACTAGTAAATTTATGAGAGATCCGATTAATATCTTTGTAAAAACAGAAGCATTAACATTGGAGGGTATTTCACAATATTTTGTAGCGGTGGACGATGATAAACAGAAATATTTGGTTATGAAAGATTTATATTCTTATATTTCATTATCACAGTGTATTATATACTGTAATAGCATAAAACGTGTTATTGATTTACATGCTGCAATGGTAGAAGATGGATTTCCTGTTTGTTGTATTCATAGCAATATGGATAAATCTGCGAGAGATGTAGCTTTTGCTGATTTTAGAAATGGTAAATATCGTGTTATGATTTCTTCGAATGTTACAGCTCGAGGTATAGATATACAACAAATTAGTGTTGTCATTAATTTTGATATCCCAAAATGTGTCCATACTTATTTACATAGAATTGGTAGAAGTGGTAGATGGGGTAGAAAAGGTGTAGGAATCAACTTTATTACAAGACGCGACGTTTCAAAATTAAAAGAAATAGAACAACATTATGAAACTCAAATTACAGAATTACCAGGAAATTTTGAACAACTATTTAAATAAATGTATATTGATAATATAATATGAGCAATGAAACCAATGAAACCAATGAAACCAATGAAACCAATGAAAAAACAATATATTATTTATGTCATGATGAAAACTGTAAAAAATTAATTGATACAATTAATGAGATAGTTTTGTCAGAAATATTAAATAATATTAATGGGAATACTGAGAATACTCAGTTAGAAAAATCAGTTTTTAATGATAAAATCAATGAGATCACTCATGAGCTGATTGAAGATCCTGATTCTAAATCTCAATACGAAAAATATAGAGAAGAAAAAATGCAGGAAATATCAACATTTATAAATGATTTTATAAATAATTTAATTAACAATGGAGTAGGACAAAATATGAATTATGATAATAATGATGATGGTGATGATGGTGATGGTGAAGAGGATGATGGTGAGGAGTATGATGGTGAGGAGCATGATGGTGAGGAGCATGATGATGAGCATGATAAAGATAAACATAATGAGGAACATGATGAACATCATAATAATAATAAACATAATGATGAACATGATGAACATCATAATAATAATAAGCATGATGAACATCATGAAAATCATAATAATAATAAGCACGATGATAAACATTCTGCACATCATAATCATAACAATAATCACGAGTCACATAATACACATCAGTCACATAAATCACACCAGTCACACCATAAACATGGAGGTGGTAATATTGGAAGAAAAATATCATATAAAAAATCACAAAAATCACGACAATCAAAAAACAAAAAAATAAAAACCCATAAAAAATCCAAAAAGATTCGTAAAATATAATATATTATTATGCTAATTTTTAATAAATATTAGTTTAATATGACTGACAAAGAAGAAACACAAAAAGAAAATAAAAAACCAGATATAAAAGAGACAAAAATTAATAACATTAATGATATTTTTAAATTACCTATTTTTTATCTCGATAAAAAAACACAATTGAAAGAAAATATCGTTACAGATTTAGAATTAATTAAAACAATTGACGCAACAGACGCATCCGCTGTTCCTATATTATACAATACATTTGAACCGAAAAACTGTTTAGCAAAAAAGACATTGGAACAAATACCAAATTATTATTCCTATGATCTGAAATTTTTGAATGACACACAGGAATTATTAAAATCATATAAACCATGTCTCTCAACAGAAAAGGAGGAAATTGTACAAAAACCAAATTTTGACGAAATTGTGCAATTATGGGATGAAATCAAAATGGATACAGGTTTTAGGGAAAAATACAACTATATGGATTGGAGTTATTTTTTATATTTAAATGAATCACAATTATTTTTGCAGTTGATGAGTTTTTACAATATGACTTCTCCTATTATCTCTTTATTTGTCCCTATTTTTATATTGATAGTACCTTTTTTTATTATTAAAGCTCGTGGTTTATCCGTATCCATTAAAGAATACATAGATATATTAAAAATATTAGCAGGAAATCATGCTATTGGAAAACTATTTACACAATTTCACAAAGTTAAATTGGATCAAAAACTGTACATGTTAATATCAGCTGGGTTTTATGTATTTTCTATATATCAAAATATACTTGCATGTATTCGATTCCATTACAATATAAAAAAAATACATAATTATTTGACTAAATTTAAAGAGTATTTGAATTACACTTTGATCAATATGGAAAATTTAGAATTGCTTGTATCCAAATTGAAAAATAATACATACGTAAGTTTTATTGATGAAATGCGAAAACACAAAACTGTTTTAGATGATTTTAGAAATAAATTAAATAGTGTGAGTGATTTTAAAATTTCATTTAGAAAAGTAGCAGAAATAGGTATAGTATTAAAATACTTTTATCAATTGAACTATAATGAAATATATAACTCGTCATTTTTATATTCATTTGGTTTTAATGGATACATAGATAATTTAGAAGGATTAATAAATAATATACAAAAAGAGAATTTACATTTCGCCAAATTTAATAATCATACGAACAAAAGCACTAAAAGCACCAAAAGCACCAAAAACACCAAAACTAAAACCAAAAACTCCAATATATTGAAGAAATCATATTATGCAGCATTAATAAACAAAAATCCTGTAAAAAATGATGTAAAATTGGACAAAGCAATGATAATAACAGGTCCAAATGCTTCTGGAAAAACAACCGTATTAAAATCCGCACTAATTAACGTTATATTATCTCAACAATTTGGTTGTGGATTTTACGATGAAGCCTCTTTAACCCCATATAAATTTATTCACTGTTACTTAAATATTCCGGATACATCAGGTAGAGATAGTTTATTTCAAGCTGAAGCGAGAAGATGTAAAGAAATTATAGATACAATAAAAGAAAACAATAATGATGATGAGGATTCGCATTTTTGTGTTTTTGATGAAATTTATTCCGGTACAAATCCAGAAGAAGCGGTAATAAGTGCTTTAGCTTTTATGCAATATTTAGTAAAAATTAAAAATGTACAATGTATTATGACTACTCATTTCATAAAGGTATGTAAAAAATTAAATAAAAATAAATATGTTAAGAATTATCATATGCATGTGGATTTATCAAATAACAATGATTTTTCGTATACATATAAGATGAAAGAAGGTATTTCAGAAATTCATGGTGGTATAAAAGTATTAAATGACATGAATTATCCTAGTGAGATAATTAATAATACAAAAAATAAATTTGACTCTAAGAAAAAATCCAAATAAATCTGATTCAGATAAAACCTGATTCAAAAAATCAAATATATAATTATATTCGTTTAACATATAAATATAATTATATATATATCAATTAATAGGCGTAACAAATAATAACAAAATAACAAAAAATGGCAATAACTGATATATTCTCTACTTCATTATTAATTAGTTTAGCAATATGTTTGTTACTAGTTGGTAGTGTATTCATGTATTTTAATCAAAAAATAGCTGAGCAAAATCATAAAATAACATCGATGTTTGATTTAGTTTCTACTATGGCTGAAGAAGTTAATTCTATGAAATACCATGTTCAACTGGTTGTAAGCAAAGTAGGTATTCCTATTGGAATGCTACACCCACAACCACAACAACAACCACAACAACAACCACAACAACAACATTCTTCTGTTATAAATTTATCAAATAATTCAGTTGGTGGAATTGGTCAATTAAATCAATTAAATCAAAAAAATAATTTAATATCTGTTTCAGAAGGCGAAGAGGACGATGACGAAGAGGATGACGAAGATGACGATGACGATGAGGATGAGGATGAGGAAGACGATGAGGATTACGATGAGGATGACGAAGATGATGACGATGAGGATGAGGATGACGAAGATGATGATGAGGAGGACAAAAAACGAGATATAAAAATAAATCTCGAAAATATCGAAAATGCTGAAGATGACGATAACCTAGATATTGAAAACTTTGAAAATTTGAATTTTGAATCAGTAGCAGATTTATCATCTGATTCGAAATTAAATAATTCAGATATTAAAAACTTAAAAACTATCAATATTTCATTGAACGATAATGATAACGATAATGATGAAGAAGAAATTGAATCAGAATATATTTCTGATTTAAATATTAAAAATATTGAAGTTTTGGATTACAAAAAATTATCATTAAATAAACTTCGAAGTATAGTTATTGAAAAAGGAATAGTTACAGATGCAACAAAGTTGAAAAAAAATGAATTATTAAAATTGTTAGAGGTTGAATAAATAATAACTTAACCAATAATAAATATATTAATAAAAATATATTATCTAATTATACTACATAAATATATATATTTAGATAACACAGAATTTAAAAGATGAGTTGGGCAACATGTTACTCTGGATCGAACAATATTCATTTTGATTTTCCTCCTATTATGGCAGATGGTAGAAATTATGCTTCATGGCAACCAGAAGCTGTTATTAATGAGAGAATTCAAAGACAGGAAAATATTAGATCAAATTGGCAATATAGACAATATTTAACAAACAATGGTATGAAGATAATGAATTATAATAATATATCCGCATGTCATGATTTAGGAATGCCATGTAGCGTTTCAGATCAACAATCAACACCTTCAAGCAATGTACCTATCATGTACAATTCTTTATTTGACACTGGGTCTCCAGGATATGGATATCAAAATAGTGATTTAAAAAATCCATATTTATCAAGACAACAATTGGAAGCAAGAATGATTTCTCCTTATTTTACTTCAAACACATTATCACAACTTACTACCAATATGCAACAGCAACAACAACAACAACAACAACAACAACAACAACAACAACAACAACAATAATAACAACCTATATTATTTTACATGCAAGTGTTGTAAAATAATATCACAATAAATAGTAAAATTTAGACGTGTCTATTTTTAGATTTGCGACAATAACGACGCTTTGTTCCTGAAGCATATTTACATCCAACAGTACGTTTGCATACAGCAGAACGTTTAATTTTTCTGCATGTAGAGTTTTTAACGCGACGTCTATAAATAGATTTTCTATTTGTTTTACTACGTGTCATCATAGCCATGTTTTATATATAATATCTATATAATAAAATTTAAAATAAAAATTATATAATTATTGTTATATAATAAAATTTATAACATAAAAATAATTATATAATTTATACATGTCTTATTCTAAAACATTATTAAGTATTGATATCGGAATTAAAAATTTAGCATTTTGTTTATTTGAAATAGAAAATAATAATATTCATAAAATTAAAAAATGGGATATAATAAATATAGGAGAAGAAACATCATTAGTATGTGGAGAAATGGAAAATAGTAAATCATCTACAAAGACAAAAAATAAATCAAAAGAAAATGCAAAATTTTTAGCCACAACGGAACAATTTTCAGAAACAACAAATATAAATCTTTGTAATAAACCTGCTAAATTTATGAAGAATGGTAAATGTTATTGTTTAAAACATTCAAAAAAACAAATTTTTCACATTCCTACTAAAGAACTAGTTCCTTCCTATTTAAATAAACAAAAAATCAATAATTTATTTGAATTAGCAGAAAAATATAATATATCCTACACAAAACCGATAAAAAAACAAGACCTAATACATTTAATGAATGAATATGTTTTGAATAAGTGTTTTGAACCTGTTAATAAAACAAACTCAAATAAAGTAGACATTATTAGTATTGGTAAAAATATAAAAAAAAAATTCGATGAAATTTTCACAATTAATAACCTATATCAACACATAGATATTATTTTAATTGAGAATCAAATAAGTCCAATAGCAAATCGAATGAAAACAATTCAAGGAATGGTTGCTCAATATTTTATTATGAAAAATTCTTCTCAACATCAACATCAACATCAACATCACAACGAACAACATATTGAATTTGTATCATCTTCAAATAAATTAAAAGATGTCAGTAATAACAAACAGCTAGATATACAGGTAGACAATTCAAACAAAACAGAGAAATCAAACTATAAGGATCGTAAAAAAATGGGTATTGCAAGTTGTTTAGAAAATTTGGAAAATTTAGAAAAAAACCATACCAATGATCAATGGTTAAAAAATTTTAATAAACATAGTAAAAAAGATGATTTAGCAGATTGTTTTTTACAAGGTATTTGGTATATAAAAAATAGATTATAAATCAAAAACACTAAAAACCCAAAAAACAAAAATATATTATTATATTCGTACTACTTAAAATTAAATGTTCTTAATAACTTATATTAATGGATAGCGAAATTATAGATATATCAAATTTGAATGATGATTTGAACGATTTAAAGTCGGTCAATTTCGGTGGAGGTATTGAATTATTAATGAATGACAAAGTAAAAGATGGAAAAGGAAAATCAAAGGGTTTTGATAATGATATTAGTATTGATGATTTAGATAAATTAGAAAATGAATTGAATGAGTTATCAAATACAGGTACTTTCAATATTGATTCTGGTTCTTCGAGTTATTCACCAAAGTCAGATATTTTTTCTGCACAACCATCATCAAATGAACGTTCATCGTTTGGTGTTCGATTTGATGAGAATTCATCATCCTCTGGACCATCTATATCAATAGGTCAATCAACAGCAGAAACTGGAGATGCAAACTCAAAGACATGGGATGGTTTTGGTAAATTTAACAATGTTCCAATCAATCCTGATAAAACAGTACCAATACAACCTGCAATGTCAAAAGAAGAATTATTGAGAGAAAAGTTCAAATATTTAAGAAAGTTGGAAGCATTGGAGAAAAAAGGTGTAGAATTATCGAAAAAATACAATATGGAATCACCTTTAGCAGAAATGCAGGGCGAATATGAGACAATTATGGAGGAAAAAACAAAACAAAATTCCATCAAGTTTCAAGGAAATATGATGATGGCTGTTATCAATGGTATTGAATTTTTAAATAACAAATTTGATCCTTTTGATATTAAATTAGATGGTTGGAGTGAGCAGATAAATGAAAATATTAATGATTATGATGAAATTTTTGCAGAGTTGTATGAAAAATACAAATCAAAGGCAACCATGGCACCAGAATTAAAATTAATGTTCCAATTGGGTGGTAGTGCTCTTATGTTGCACATGACAAATACCATGTTTAAGTCTTCTATGCCAGGTATGGACGATATTTTACGACAAAATCCAGATTTAATGAGGCAATTCCAGAATGCTGCAGTAAATTCCATGGGTCAAAGCAACCCAGGATTTGGCGGTTTTATGAGTGGTTTAATGAATCCAGAACCAGAAATTCCAATGGGAAGAGGACCTCCACCGCCACCGATGGCGACACAAGGTCCAAATAGTGTTCCATATATGGGAGGTCGTCCTGGAAACAATAATAGCATGAACATGGGTGGTGGTGGTATGGGAAGATCCAGTATCCCAAACATGAACGATGGTATTAATATTCGTGAAAATCAATCAAATCCAGTGAATATTGAGAGAACACCTAGAAGACCACCTCAACAACAATCTTCTAGTCAAAGACCGGAGATGAAAGGACCTAGTGACATAAGTGAAATATTATCAGGATTAAAAACAAAAACTATTAATATTCAAGAATCACAACAATCACAACAACAACAACAATCTCAATTTCAACAATCACAACTACCACCTCAAATGGAACAAGATACACAAAGTATAAATAATGATAGCACAATTAGTATTTCTGATTTAAAAGAATTACAAGGAAACGGTAGTGGTAATATGCCAAAAAGAAGTAGACGTAAACCAAGATCCGATAAAAATACCATTAGTTTAGATATTTAGACACCCAATACGCAAGACACAAGACACAACCTAATTTATATAATTTTTACAAAAATTATACAAATACAAATACAAATATAAATACAAATATAAATAAAAACAATAAAAACAATAAAAACAATATATAATATGCACAACTACGAATATGAAAAAGGGATTTTTTTATTTCATCGTGATTTAAGAATCCAAGATAATACAGGATTAATTCAAACAATTAAAAAATGCAAATCGATCTACCTGGTATTTATTTTTACTCCAGAACAGGTGGGTTCTGCAAATCCATATAAATCGAATAATTCTGTCCAATTTATGATTGAGAGTTTACAAGATTTGAATGAACAAACCCATAAAAAACTCAATGTTCTTTATGGAAATACAAATAAAGTGATGAAAGAATGTATTAAAAAATGGAATATTGATTATGTTTGTTTCAATAAAGATTATACGCCTTATGCAATCGAGAGAGATGATAGTCTATGCCAATTATGTGAAAAAATGGATATCAAGTGCGAAATGACATCAGATTATTATATGTATGAACCAGGATCTATTCTGAATGTAACCGGAACTCCCTATCAAAAATTTACCCCATTTTACAATACAGTAAAATCGATTAAACCAACTTTACCGAAATTGATTCGTCTAACATTAACAAAATCTCCATTTGTTTCTAGTAATATACCTAATTACTCTATTTCTCTCCAATATGCAATGTCAAAGTTTACAAAACTCAATATACATATATTATCCCATGGTGGGAGAGAAGTTGGGTTGAAAGTTTTGGATCATGCATTAAAAACACAAAAACAGTATTCAAAAACACGAGATATTCTCTCCATTCCAACATCCCTTTTATCACCCTATATTAAATTTGGATGTGTTTCCATTCGTGAAGTGTTTCATAAATTTCGTACTATAAAGGATTTGATTAGACAATTGATATGGAGAGAATTTTATATCAATATTCTTTACACACATCCACATGTTTTAGGACATGCTATGAAACCGAATTACAACAAAATACGTTGGCGTACAAATGCTAGATATTTGAATGCATGGAAAAGTGGAACAACTGGATATCCTATTGTAGATGCAGGAATGAGACAATTGAACACGACTGGATACATGCATAATAGAGCCAGACTCATCGTTGCGAGTTTTTTAACAAAGACCTTGCTGATTGATTGGAGAGAAGGAGAACAATATTTTGCGCAAAAACTAGTGGATTATGATCCTGCATCGAATAACGGCAATTGGCAATGGATTGCTAGTACAGGAGCAGATAGCCAACCTTATTTTCGTATATTTAATCCATTTCATCAATCAGAAGAAGTGGATGAAGACGCTATTTACATAAAAACATGGGTACCAGAGCTCAAAGATATTCCTGCGAAAGAAATTCATAATTGGGATAAATATCACACGGAATACAAAAGCAAAATACACTATCCAGCTCCTATCGTGGATTATTCTCTCCAAAAAGAAAAGGCAATCGAGATGTATAGTAGTATTTTTAAGGGTTGAATGATTTATATAAAACAATCGAGCTGATTTTAATTAAAAATAAGAAAATAGTAAATATCAATTGTTCTATAATATATTCATAACTGTAGTGTTTTTTTTCATCATATATCTTTTTAATGATATTACATATAAAATGTTGATTATGTGTTAGCTTATTTCTATATTTTCTCTCTAATATATGTATTGGACAATCAAAAAATACTACGATTCCGACTGCATTAATAAAAGATATTATTAAACCACATAATAAATAATGAACGTCAGTTACAAATAAAATAATAAAAAGAATTGTCCAAAAATACATATTATGCAAAGATAAATAAGAAAAAAAAATAAAAAAGGTGAATATAGATTGTGGAATAGATTCTCTCAAAAGGTTTACTTTTCCTTGATTAATGGATTTTGATAAACCAATTGAAGCTTTGGATTTTTTATTACTTTTTTTAGACGTTCCTTTTTTCTTCTTCTTTTTCCCTACATTTTTTACATTTTTTTCTAGATCAATTTCCATAGCTTCTAACTCTGATTTTGAATAATAATTATCAAATTCAAATTCTTTTTTAAAAATAAAATCACGAGTTTCTTTGGGTAAAAACATGGTAATTAATCCTACAATAAGTGTTTTATTTTTTTCTAGTAAATCATATGTTTCTATTCCACTATTATAAATTATACTAGAGAGTTTCTCCATATTAGTATTAGTATTATTATTATTATTAGTATTAGTATTAGTATTACTATAACCTACATTATTTATAATAAAATTGAACATATTAAATACAAAGAACCCAAAACAACAAAACAACCAAAAACAAAATGAATAATAATATGGATATATCTACAGAAACCCAGGCACCAACCCCAATACCAACCTATATATTTATAGATGGTAGCTATTTTATATTTTATCGATTTTATTCCGTGATGAACTGGTGGAAATTGGCAAATCCTGGTCCAACTGTTTATGGTGAATTACCTAATCCAACGCCAACACCTCCACCAGTACCATTTGAGATAACCGACGATTTCATTGAAAAATACAAAAAAACCTTTATAGAAAAAGTAGAAGAGATACCGAATAAAATACATTTATTAGAATCCAATATGGATGTTAAATCAAAAAAAAAGATACACATACAAAACGAAACCAAACCAATTATATATGTCGGAAGAGATTGTAAGAGAGCAAATATATGGAGAAATCAACATATTGATGCGTACAAATCAACACGTAGTAACAAAGACGGGGATGCAATTGGCAAATTTTTCAAAATAACATACGATGAAGAACTTTTCATGAAAGGAGGTGTTCAAAGAATAATAGAATATCCACAATTGGAAGCGGATGATTGTATAGCGTTATCAGTAAAACATTTGCTAAAAAAACACGAGAATTGTAAAATATACATAATAACAAGTGATAAAGATTATCTTCAACTACTGGAGCCTAGGGTAAAAATTTATAACATGTCGTATAAAAATATTGCAGAAGAGAAGAGTTGTTTAGGCGATCCAAAAAAAGATTTATTTTGTAAAATAGTAATGGGTGATCCAAGTGATAATATATCATCTGTTTTTAAGAAATGTGGTCCTAAAACGGCATTAAAATGTTATGATGAACCTGAATATTTTAATACTAAACTTAAAAAAGAGGATGCGTATAAAAAATATGAATTGAACCGTTTGTTGGTCGATTTTAATTGTATTCCTGCGAACCTACAAGAGGAATTTATAAAAAAATATGAGAATATTCTGTAATGGTGACTAAATTCATACCAGATAAAAAATAAAAATTGATTTTTTTATGCAACACCAAGAGAAACCAACAACAACAACAACAACAACAAGATAACACAACACTATGGAAATGAAAGATTACACGATAGTAAGAATTTTACATCATCTTTCCAATGCATTTGGAATATATATAATATGGGTTTTACTACATTATATTTGTAGCCATTTATATGTTTATTATTGTACCCCGGCTTCATTTGTAGGATTTATAACATCCCCAATGTTAGTTCCCCTCCCACATTGTCATGCATTTAGGTGGATTATATACAATGGAGGAAACAGTATTACTAATATGTGGATCATTTTAGGATTATGGGTAACTAAACATTTAGTTGTCATCACGGTTAAATCAACTTTTTCATCAACCAAAATTGAAAATTAAAAAGTACAAAATAAAAACCTATACTATTAGATTTTTATATTGTTATAATATATATAAACATGGCAAATAAAACCAAATGCGTTAAAGATAATACCAAAAAATATAAAACTAGACCTTCACCTCCATTCCCTGCCAACAAATGCAAAGGAAAAACAAAGAAGGGAAATAATGGAAAAATGTTTAAATCAAAACCAGACGCAAATGGTGTTCATAAATGGGTAGCAGTTGTTTCAGCAGGTGCAACCAAAACCAAAGCAACCAAACCCAAAGCAAAGAAAACCACTACAAAAAAAAGAAAATCAAAGAAG
>Ga0214921_10004057_pt1 | contig 21943 bp, 13 predicted proteins | sample LL1505_MetaG_FD_177992 | JGI IMG/M metagenome (GOLD analysis project Ga0214921, IMG submission 177992) | Freshwater microbial communities from Lake Lanier, Atlanta, Georgia, United States - LL-1505 | ecosystem: Environmental > Aquatic > Freshwater > Lake | place: USA: Georgia | collected... | reverse complement strand
AAATAAATAAATAAATAAATAAATAAATAAATAAATAAATAAATAAATAAATAAATAAATAAATAAATAAATAAATAAATAAATAAATAAATAAATAAATAAATAAATAAATAAATAAATAAATAAATATTATATTAACTATTAGTTTAGAGCAAAGTATTAATAGTAATTAATTAGAATAATAAAATTAAATTTAATAATTTAATTTTATTAATAATAAATAAAATAATAGTTGTTATTAAAAATAAATAAATTAAATTATTTTTTAGAATAAGATTTTTTAGAACCAGATTTTTTAGAACTAGATTTTTTAGAACCAGATTTTTTAGAACCAGATTTTTTAGAACCAGATTTTTTAGAACCAGATTTTTTAGATTTAGATTTTTTAGATCCAGATTTTTTAGCTCCACCATTTAATTCTAAATTTTCACCACCTTTTAGTTCTTTAGAAAAAGAATTAGCAAAAGAAAGTAAACTATTTGATTTTAATTCAGCCATTAACTCTTTTTTAGTCAATTCTTTTTCTACTGCACTTTCTTTATCTTTATAAGTTTTCATTTTATATTTATCATCTTTACCAGTAATAACAATTTTGTTAATACTATCATTTAGTTTATTATAATATTTAATTTTTAATCCTTTTTCACCTTGAATTATAAATTCTTCATCTACTTTTTTAACACCATCTTTTATAGAAACATTGCGCCTATCGTGTAATACAGTTATTTCAGTTTTAGATCCAGACATATATAAATAATAATTAGAAAAAAATTTAATATTAATATAGTTTTTTATTTAATATTAATATTAAATAAAAAACTAAATATTTTTTTTTTATTTAATATTAAATTAATAACTTCTACAAATACCACAATTTGTTATATTATTATCTATACAATTCTGATTACAATTTATACATGATAAATGTATACAATTATAAAAACATCTTAAATCATGTATATCATAACATATAAAACATAAATTATCATTATCATTATCATTATCATTATCATTATTACTTTCTTCTATTATTTCAGTCAATGAATTATTAGAAGAAATAAATTGTGTAATATAACTAAAATCATAATTTATTAATTCATTAATATTAATTTCTCTATTTCTTAATTTATTGAGATCATCTTGTTTAATTAAATATTTATTATTATAATATTTTAATATATATTTTTTATTATTAAAAAAATATATTGGTCTAATATAAAAAAACAATTCATTCGGATTAATATTCTGAAATGATGTTGTTTCTATAATGAATTCATTTGGAATTATTTTATTATCTGATAATAATATTAATTCAATATTATCCATATCATGAATAAAATTTAAATATTCTAAATCTAAAATATATCTTTTTACTTGTTCTAATAATGAATTAAATGTTTGAATATTGTAATTAAATTCAATTTCAAATTTGAAAGATGTATAAATAATTTTAAAACTAAAAATGTGTGTCATTTTATATAATTAATATTTATTGTATAATCAATAATTATAAAAAAAATATTCAATTTTTATTAATATGGATAAAATATTATTTATATTAATAAAAATTGAATATTTTTTTTATAATTATAAATTTAATTATTATTTGTAATTTTAATCATATTGTATTATATTATTACTAAAAAAATTTAAAAATTTTAAAAATATATTTGTATTTTGTTTATTTAAGTCTATTTTTTCAACATCTGTATCTTTTATAATAGTACTATTTAATGGTTGGTTAAATAAATTATAGTTATTATTTATCTTAGTTATATCTTTTTTAATATCTTGTGTTATTATATCTACTTCATTTGTTTTATTTTTTATTTTTTGAATATTTAAATAATTAATTATTGAAAAATTTTCATGAGTTTCCATATTATAATTTAAATAAAATATAATTAATATAATTAATATAATTAATATAATTAAAAGTAAATATTTCATTAATATATATTATATATTAAAAAAAAAATTAATAGTTAAATCAAAAATTCTATTATCATTAATTTAATTATATTTATAATATTATATTTTTTCCCAATTCTATCTAATAATATATTATATTTTATTTCATTTATAATTTTAGTAAACTCTTCAATCTCTTCTAAAATATGTTCTATTTTATATGTTGGATTCCAAGAACATAAAATTGTATTACAACATAAACATTTATATTTATATTTAGTTTTATTTAATTTTATAGTAATATCAAATGGTATAGATAAGTATTTATTATATTTTATATTATTAATAAATACTTGTGGAGATCTAAATGGATAATCATTATCTAAAATAAATTTTTTATTATTAATATTAATAATATTACCACTTATATCTAAATTTGAATATTTTTTATTTAATTGTATAATTTCATATTTAATTCTTCTTTGCATATTATTATATATTTATTAAATTAAAGTTTAAATAATATTTAATTAAGTAGTTATAATTAATATTAAGTATAATTTAATTTATTATTTTATATATTTACAATTTAACTTTTACACCAAAAAATTAATTTTGTGCTACTTAAATTTAAATGTATTAAAACAATTATAAATAATTGTTTTAATATATATAGATTAATTTAATAGTATTTTACATTTTTGGACATTTAAAACCCATATTGTAAACTATGCTAAAATACTTTATGTATTTTATCAGTGTTAAATATAGATTTAACTATTTTTAATAATTAAGCCTAAATATAAAAATAAAATTATTATATTTAACACTTTTTATAATATATATAAATTAAACTGAATTACTAAATTCATTTTCTTCAACTCTTATTCTTGGTAAAATATTAATTGCCATTAATTCTTGCATCATTAATTTAAATGCATATGGTAATTGAACTTTATGAGTATCACTATTTTTACATGAATCACATATATATATATTTTTATTTATAACTTTTCGAGCAATTAAACCACATTCACCACATATAAACATATTATAACCATCTGATGAATCCATAAATTTTTCTTTTAAAAATAATGGTATTCCATGAGCAATTAATACATCTCTTTCCATCTCTCCAAAACGTAGACCACCATCTCTAGATCTACCTTCTGGTGGTTGATGTGTTAATAATGTTACTGGACCTCTTGCTCTTGAATTGCCAGTCCAAACAGCTTTTCCATTACGTCTAACATAAAATATTTCAGATGGTACTTGAAGACAATAAACTGGACATTTCTCATGTATTATTTTTTCTTCTTGAACTATTTCTGTAGATGGATTAATATAATTTTTAATTATATTTAATTGTATTTTATCATCTTTTTTTGATAAAATACATTCCCATCCAGCATGCAAACATAATTGTTGTAATTGATCTGCTAATATTTTTGAAGATGTATAATAAAAACTATTATTATTATCACTTAATAACATACTATTAATTAATATTTGTACTTGATTAATACTTAATTTAAAAACCCATTCTGGTAATTTTTTAGATATTATATATTTATATAATTGCTCATCATTAATAATTAATTTTTCATTAATAATAGTATATTTATATCCAATTTCATCAAGAACAGGATAAAGTATATTTTTTATATCTTGTTTATCAACTGCAAAAATAACTTCATTATTATTATGTTCACTTGGTAAACCTTTATCAAAACATATTCCAATCAAAGTTAACCATAAATTCATATTAACATTTTCTTCATTATTTAATTGATAATCAGAAACATTCCAAATAGCATCTTTTTTATATCTAACAATATTACCAATTAAATTTTCTGCAAGTTCAAAATCATAAGGTAACCATTCTTTATCTAATTTAGAAACTAACATTCTATGATTTCCTGTTACAGCTAAATCAATAGCTTGATTTTTAATATAATACATATTACCTTCATAATCAGGATAACTTAATACAGCTATTGGTTTTTCATATACTAGTTCATTATCTTTTAATGTTGCAACTTTATCTTCTAATGTTATTTCTGCAATAGGTTTCCATCCATTTAATGTTAAAACATCATGTTTTGCATCAAGACAATGTATTTTATCTTGAACTAGATGTTTTAATCTTAAATAATATGTTGGACATATAAATATTTTTGATTCCATTTTTTTACCAGTAAAACCACAATATAATGTTTCTAAACCATGTTCATTAAAACCATGAGATTTTAATATCTCACCAATCTCATTTGGATCAATTCTTTCAAATGGAACAGTTTCAACCACATGACCTTCTAATGCTGCGGATTTAGCTAATAAAGCTTCTAAAAGTTGACCAATTGTCATTCTACTTGGAATACAATTTGAAACAACAATACCATTTGCAATAAAATTATGATGTTCTGCAACACCAATATCAAATACTTCTTCTTGACCAAATTCAATTATTGATGATATTTTAATATTATATGTTGGTAATTTAAATGTTGGTAATTTAAATATTGGCAATTTAAATATCGGTAATTGTTTATTATTTAAATTCCATATTTCAATATCATTGTTATACATCCATTGAATTGGATCTAATTTAGAATTATTAAATTTTATATATCTTTCATATGATACGACAATACTTAATTTATATGATTTTTCGATATCATATCTAAATCCAATTTTTTTTAAGAAATCCTCATTAGAATTAATAACGTAAAAATCATTAAGAAATTCATAATCAATATTACATTTCTTAAAAAGAATATCCATATTATCAATAATTGGATATATATTCACAGTATTAAATTTATCATTATTAATTAAAGGACTATAACCATTATAACCGAATAATCCACCTAAAAATTCTCTAATAACTGATCTTGGACAAGAATTATCAAATAAAAATAATATATTCATATTTTTTATTTCTTCAATAATTTTAATATTTGATTCATCTGTTTGAGTTATTGATAAAATATCATTGGTTAATTCATTATTTAATAATATTTCTTCAATATTATCATCATTCATTAATAAATAACCTAATACTCTTGAAAATGTTAATATTTTTTGTCTATCAATTTCTGTCATGAAATTAAAATATATATTTTTCCATATTAATGACCATTCTTTTTCATCATCATAACTAATATCTTCAGTAAATTCTATACCACAAACAAGATTATCATTTACTGATATATTTTGAATTTCTTTATATTCATATTTATTTGATATTTTTATTAAAAATTTATGATCTGGTGTACATTTTAATATTCTCCCATCTTCTAATGTTACTTTTACAATATCTTTTAAACCTTTTGTTTCCATACCCAAAGAAAATGATTTTATTAATCCATCCTCTTTATTATGAGTATATACACTTTCTAATCCTTGTAAATTAAATGTATCTATTCTTCTTGATAATCCAGATGTTAAAGATATTAAAGTATCAGCAGTAAAGCAACAAGTATTAATTACAATATCGGGGCGAATTCCTTCGGCAGTAAATGGCATGTCTTCGGCACGCAAGGTAGTTCCAATAGTTCCTTTCTGGCCTGCTCTCGAACAGTTTCCAGACCATATCACGACTCCATTTTTTCTAACATAAATAATACCATCTCCAGGAACCGTACAACAATATACTTTACCATTATATTTTTCAAATGTATCATGTCTACCGTCTCCATTTGGTTTAATATTTTTATTAACTAGTGGTGTATTTTGTGTTTCTATAATAGTTAATCTATATGAATCAACAGTAGATTTAATTATTCGACCGTTAATTTTACTACTTTCATGTCCAGCTTTATATTTCACACATTTATTACATGACCATCCAGCATGTAAACATAATCTTTGAAATTGATCTGCCAATATAGTTGATGATGTATCATATCTTCTGGTTCCATTATCCATTGTATGTCCATCACCTAACATCATTCCATGAATTAATGTTCTACATTGTTCTTGATTTAAATTCCAAACCCATTCTGGCAATTGTTTATTAACTGCTCCAACCGAAAGAGGTCTAATATAGTTAGCAAGAGGTTTATTATAAAATCTCCATGAATTTCTAATTTCATCATCTACTTTATCTTTATTTTTTAAAATAGTTAAATTTAATTTTTGACAACATTCTTCTAAAGCATCTTTAACTCGTTGTTTATGTGATGCAAAACAAACAGTATCTTTAGTATTCATTGATCCTTCAGCTATCCACATACCAAAGAAAATTAACCATGCTTCCATATCTAGTTTTTCTTCTGTTCCTGGTAATATAAAATATTCCATTGGTTTTAATGGTGTATAATTCTCAACATTCTTTTTATATTTATATCTTTTACCATAACAATCTTTTGCTTCTTTTATTGACCATTTTCTTGCATCTCTATCTGCAACATACATTCTATGATTAGATGTTACTCTTAAATCAACTTGATTAGATTTAATACAATATAAATCACCATCTATATCACTATTCCAATCTAATTCTTGAGTTTCAAATGGATTTAAATATTCTAAATTTTTATCATTCATTAAACATGCAATATAATGTGATGTTGTAATATCTTTAATATTAATCCAACCATCAGTTGTTAATACTTCATGCTCATCTGTATAACAGAATTTATCTCCACCTCTTGGTGTTCTTTCTTGTCTTATTCTCATATTATACATTTCATATCCATCTGCATTTTTAATTCCTGTATAAACTTTATCAACAACTGCATCAACACCACCTTTATACATCAAACTAGAATCTTTAAATATTTTATTTGAAGCTTCTCCAGGTTGAATTGGAATAATTTTACCAATAATCATATCATTATGTTTAATTGGTGTTTCTTCAGGTACAAATCCTTTATCATTTAATTTATCATAATTACCATCTTTCATACCTGCAACTTTATTTCTATCTGGAATAGAAAATATCTCATCCTGCCCTGTTGCTGGATTTTTAGATATTTCTTCAGATTCTTTTCTATATGATTCTGCTCTAAATAAACCTCTTTCAATTGATGATTGATTCATTAGAATAGAATCTTCTTGATTATATCCTGTATACATTGCAATTGCAACAACACAATTTTCACCATATGGTAAATTTAATAATCCAGTATATCTAGATGCTCTAGGATAAACAAGAGGTATTTGAGGATTATATAAATTATATGCTAAATCTACACGATGTCTATAATTTGTAGAATAAATACCCATACCTTGTCTTGCTTGAGAGAAATTAAAATAATTTCTTGGTGCATCGTTATATTCTGAAAATGGGACATTTGATGAAATATTACCACATGTCATTGATGGATGAAATTCACAATGTGTATATCTTTTATACATTGTATCATCATATCTATTAATTGGATTTCCAAAAGTATTTGGTTTTTCAATAGGAGTTATCATTCTTCTATATTCTTCTTCAACATCCTTAACCCAAAAAGATATTAATAATGTTTCCTGTTCTTCGGCATCTACATATTCAATAACATTTGGATATTTCATTAAAAAATCATTCCATCTATGTATTTGTGTTGGATCTGTTTTTGATTTAATATTTATTGTTTTTATCATTTCATCTGTTAATAATAATTGATTATTTTCAACTCTTAAAAGTGGTCTAGAAAGACGACCAGCATCTGTATTAATTCTAATTTCACGAGTATTAAAATTATGTGATATAGATACGAATCTATCAATTTCTCCATTTAATCTTTTATCTTTTAACATTTTAGTTAAACTAATTGGATCATCACTTAAACCAATCCATTCACCATTTAAAAATACTTTTGTATAAAATCTAAATTTTTCAATTGGTATATCTATTAATTCTAACATATTATTTTCTAATATATTTTTTACAATTTCTGGTTGAGATGATGAATTATTTGTAATTGTTGCTGTATTTGATAAATGTTTAACAGTACCAACAGTATGTCCATGTTCTGGTGTTTCTACTGAATCTATAAATCCATATTGTGTATTATGAACATATCTCATTCTTTCTATTTTAGATGATGCATCTACTTGAGGTGTAATAACTCTTCTTAAAGAAGATATAAGTTGCATATAAGTTAATCTTTGTAAGACTTGAGCAACACCTTTCTTTTTTGAATTCCCCCATGTTCCAGTTGCTAATGCAGAATTAATACCTTGTTCAATAATAGAATGTTTTATTTGTGATATAATATTAATTGGATTTTCATCAGAATTATTTTTTTTTCTAAAATGTTTAGTACAATCATTTAACATTTTTTTATAATATTGTCTGAATAGTTGTCCTAATAAAATTCCTGGAGTATCAATTCTTTTATTAACCATAGAATCACGATCATCAATCTCTATTCTTTTTAGATAACAATTTAATAATTTATTACACATTAGACCAAGAAAATATCCTTTCTTTAATAAATTTTTATTCATATGAGGTAAAAAATTTTGTTCTAATATATTTAATAAATATTCTCTTTTTTGCATATTTCTTATATCATTATTTGTTTCACTAAATCTTTTTCCAACAATTTTTACTTTTTTTACTAAATAATTTAATGCATCTTCTTGGGATCTAACATAATTAATATTTCCATTATCATCTTTCCATATTTCTTCTTTAAAATGATTTAATGAGTATTTTAAAATATTATTCATATCAATATCATTTTCATTATACATGATACATAGATTAATTGCTTTATCTGAAATGATTCCCAATGCTTTAAAAATTATATAAACTGGAATTTCTTGCATTTGAGACATTGTTAATAATAATGATAAATCTTTTCTAAATTTAATTGAAATAATCTGTAAATTTGCATTTAAATCTTCTACTTTTTTTGAATTTACTTGGCAAGAATATGTAATTCCATCTTCAAAATTTGGATCTTTTTTAGAAAATACTAATATTTTATTTTCAATAATTCTTTCTTGAGACATAATAATTTTTTCTGAACCTTTAATAATGAAATAACATCCAGGATCAAAAGAACATTCAGTTGTTTGTCTATCTTTTTTTAAAATAGTTGAACAATAATTTGATCTAAACATAATAGGAATTTTTGCAATCGTTACAGCTTTATCTTCAAATATAACTTTTTCTATTTTTTCATTTGTTTCTAAATCTATAATTTCTTGTATTTGTTTTACATCAACTAATAATCTTGATGAATATGTTAAAAATTTAATTCTAGCATCTTCTGGAAATAATATATTATCATCGTTAGAACTTTCATCAACAGGAGGTTTTAATTGAATATTAGAATATCTCAATCTATATTTATATATTTTTTCTTTTGTAACATTTTCATAAATTAAATTTGGATTATCTTCTAATTCTTTAAAAATTATTTCATTAATAAACTGATTATATGAATCATAATGATAAGTATAGATTTGAAAACGTTCATCAAAGAATAAATCAATTAATTCATGAATCTTAGTTTGACTAGGGAAAGTAATTAAATTATTATCCATTTATATTAATATTATTAGGTTATATCTAAATAATTTATTAATCAATTTTTTTATATAATAATAATAATATTTTTAATAGTATTTTATAGTGAAATTTAAGGGTAAAAATATTATAAATAAAAATATTTATAAAAAAATTTTTATTGAAATAATTTTTTATGTAAACTATATATATATATATAAATGAGTAGATTTACGAATAGTATAAATAATCAAAGTGGTGCTACAACTATTGAAAATATAAAAACCTTATCTAAAAATAAATTAAACGAACTTAATCAAATACAACAAGATAAATACAAAGAAAAACAACTAGAAATGGAAAAACAAAATGAAGAAAAACGAAAACAAATAGATAACGATAGAAGAGAATATTATATAAAATCAGATCCTGAAGGTAGTGATATTTATGCCGGAATATGTAAATGTAGAGCTATACATAATAGTATAGTAAAATTTAATGATTGTTTTACAAAATGTAATTGTCATGAAAAAATTGCAAATCCACCTCCAAAACAATTAATTATATGTGGAGATATTGGTGATTCAACATTACCATTTGGTGTTACTGGATTTAATAAAGTTATTGAAAAAAATAAAATATATAATCTAAGAAATTTACTTAATATACAAAACGATGATAATATTATATATATTCTTGGAAATAGATGTATAAATAAAATTAAATGTCTTATGTTAAATAAATTAAATTTGGTAACTGAATCCAACTCTGAATTAAATAGTTTAATCACTAAATTTAATCAAGGTAATATTACTTTAAATGATTATAATACTTTTTATGATAACTATACAACAAATAAAATATCATGGAAAGAAAATATGGATTTAAATTGGGATAAGTTTTGGCTTAATAAAGATCAACAATCATTTGTTTATAATATAAAAAAAAAATCTGATGATGTTATAAATGATAAAGATAATGATGTATTAGCTTATTTTTTTACAAAGCGCTATTATGCTATATTTACTGATTCAATGGGAGCACCAAATATTTTATTCAGTATAATAAAAGAATTAAATTATGATGACTTAATAAAAGAATTTAATAAAATAGAAAAATTAAATGATAAAGAACATATTGATTATAAAAATATTCTTTTAGATCAAATGGCATTTATTGTATTGTCATTATTTAATGGTTTATTAATGAAAGTCGATGAGAGTAAAACATATGATATTAGCTTTAATCAAAAAAACCTTGAAATTATAAAATTTCAAGGATTACTATATAATGTACTAATAAGACAAAATACAAAATTTTGTCATTATTTACAATTTGACAATAAAGAGTTTTTATTTTCACATGGAGGACTTACAAAAACTCTTTTAGATGATCCTACTAAAATTAATATCCTAAAAGAAGTTTTAATCTATATGAAACAAATATATCTTAATCATGAAAAAATAAAAAATTTTAATGAAAATGAAATATTTACACCTAAAATTTCATTACAATCTCAGTTAATAGATGTAGAAGTAGAAGTAGATATAAAAAAATTAAGTATAGAAGATAAAATAGATTATATTAATAAATTTATAAAAGAAATAATGATCAGAATTTTAGATTCTGATAGCAATAGCAATGATGAATATATACATATAATGATATTAATAAATTATTTACTTTTTATGTCTGCTGATTTTGCATGTTTTAATAAAACAGATAAATACAGTTGTAGTAATAATATTAATACAACTTTAAATAGTCCTATTTTATCTGGAATTTTAAATTTATATATTAACAATTCAGAACAAGTTTATCATAATAATAATAGTAAAATGATTTTATATCAAGTATTAGGACACAAGCCATATGGATTTACAACGACTATTAAAACATTTAAAAAATCTGTAGAAAACAATAGTGAAGTAAAAACTACATTTATCAATATGGATACGTCAATAACTTTTTCTGTAGAAGATTATAATAGAAATAGTAATTCATATTTATTAATAACAAAAGCACATACAAAAGTAAAATCAGATATTCATTTTAATTGTGACAAATTAAAACCAATAAATTATAGTAATAATAAAGTAGAAAAATCTGAAGAAGTTAACATATTTAATAAAGATTCCAAGATATCTGGAATAGTAGATGTAAATATTATTGATAAATATAAACACATTTTTGATCCTTCTAATATTGATGGAACTCCTAAATTATATCATAATAAAAATATTAACCCCAGAGAAAAAATTATCTTAATGGATTTTAATTTAGATAATATATATAATAATTATGATAAATATTCAGAGTTTATACAAAATAATAACTTAATTCATTTTCATGGATATATGGAAAAAAATGGTATTAAATATATATTATTTACACAAAATAAAAGCATCGAGCCAACTGTGTATCAGAAAAATTTTTTTATTATTAGCATATGTGAATTTAAATCTTTAGTCAATTCATTAAAAATAAAACAAGCTGATAACAGTTTTAAAAATAAATATTTAAAAAATAAAATTAAATATCTACAAATATCTAAAAATATCTAAAAAATTAACCATAAATAATTTATAATAATATACATTATTATAAATTATACTTAAATAATTTTGTATTATATATATATTATGAATATATTTATTATTTTTCCTATTCATTTATTTGAAAATATAGATTTAATTAAAAATTTAAAACCTGATTTAATATATTTAATTGAACATCCTATTTTTTTTAATAAATATCCTTTTCATAAAATTAAATTATCATATCATCGAGCAACAATGAAATTTTATTATGATTATCTATCTAAATTTTTTAAAGTTAGATATATTGATTGTAATGATGTTAATCTTAAAAAATTATTTCTTAAAAATATTAATATTAATTTATATGATCCAATAAATCATGATTTATTAGATGAAATATTATCTTATAAAAATACTATTAATGTTTATAATAATCCTAATTTTTTAGAGAGTGTTGAAGATTTGTATGAATATAGAGAATTAAATACAAATAAAGTAAATTATTATCACGATGCATCATTTTATAAATGGCAACGAAAAAGATTAAATATATTAATAGATAAAGATAAAAAACCATTATTTAATTCATGGTCATTTGATAATGAAAACAGAAAACCATTTGATAAAGAATATTCAAAACCTAAAATTGATTTTTATACAAATAAATATTGGTTAGAAGCCAATAAATATGTTGAAAAAAATTGGTTAAGTAATTTTGGAACTCTTGATTATCAATGTTTATTTCCTTTAACCTTTGAACAAAATAAAAAACATCTTAAAAATTTTATTAAATTTAAATTAAAAACTTTTGGTAAATATGAAGATGCTGTTTCTGATAAATTTTTATTTGGATCTCATTCTTTATTATCTACTAGTTTAAATGTTGGTTTAATTGAACCACAATATATTATTGATGAAATAATGAAATTCTTTAATAAACAAAAAGATAAAAAAAAATATATTGCATCTGTTGAAGGATTTATTAGACAAATAATAGGTTGGAGATCTTTTACTCGTTTCTTATATCAATTTCATGGTAGAGACATGATTAAAATGAATTTATTAAATCATAAAAATAAATTACCTAAATCTTGGTTAAATACTGAACTAACAACAGGATTTACATTTATAGATAATTTAATAAAAAAAACAGAAAAATATGCATATTTACATCATATTGAACGATTAATGTATATGGGAAATCTCGCATTAATTACACAAATTAAACCTTTAGAAATATATAAATGGTTTATGATATGTTTTGCCGATTCTTATGAATGGGTTATGGTTTCTAATGTTATGGGTATGTCTCAATTTAGTTTAAAAAAAATATCTATGATGACAAGACCATATTTTTCATCAAGTGCATATATAAAAAGAATGAGTGATTTAAATAGTTCAAATATTATAATTAATAAAATAGAATATAAATGGGAAGATGTTTGGAATGCATTATATTATAATTTTATATATAAACATAAAGATTTATTAAAAAAAATATATGCAATAGCTATGCAAGTTAGAAATTGGGAAAAATTAAAAGATCAAGAAGAAAAAATTAAAATAGCAAAATTATATTTAACAAATAAATATGTTTAGTATGTGGATAAAATTAAAAAAATAAAATAGTAATGAAGATGCACATAATTTACAAGATAAAATATATAGAAGTTTTATAAAAGATGATATAAATAAAAATATAATTAAATATGAGAAAGATAGATGTTATGTATAAATAAAATTATTATAATTATAAAAAATATAATTATATTTTTTATAATATATATATTATATTATAGTTTGAATGGATAATTATTTAAAATATAAAATGAAATATATGCATATAAAAAATTCTTATAATTTATATTCTAAATATAAATATATTTCTTCTACATCTAATTATGATCCATATTATAATTCTTATTCTCATTATAATCCATATTATAATAAGAATTATAATTCTCATTCTACAAATTATTATCCAAATAAAAAAGATAAAATAGATATTATTACAGCATCATTTTTTATTGGATTTTTAGTATCATTTTATATTTTAAAAAATTATATTGATTATACATCTAGTAATGATTATAAAATAAATAAAATTAAAATTCAAAATAATATATCATTATATTTGAATGATTTACATATTTATGATACAGATTATAATATAATTAAACAAAAATTATTAGAAAAAAAAGGTATAAATAAAGATTATCAGTTATTAGAAAAAATAGATTATATATTAAAAAATTTATATTGGTATTGTACAAAAAATGAAATATTTCCATCAAAAATTATTAAAGAATGTAAAGCACAAGAAATTATAAATATAAATATTTCTTTAATTTATGATGATTTTATTAATAATTATAAATGGTTTAATAAATTAATAAATAATTCTCCTAAAAAAAATTGGATTTTTAAAGCAATTGATAAAAATTCAAAAGAATTTAAAAAATTTCCAAAAATAGATAATTATGAAGAATTAGATAAACCATTAATTATTATTAATATCAATGATTTATTTATATTATATGATCTAGATAAAGATAAAAAAACATTAATTAATTTCTTATATCGTTTATAAAATATTTAATCTTCTATATATTGTTCAATTGATAATAAATTTTCTATTTTATGAATTAAATTACCATTTAATTTATTATTTTCTTCATTTTCATCTTCTTCATCATAAATTATATGTGGATTTATTCTAATCACACAATCTAGATTATTTAATAATAATAATAATAATTCTTCCAATTCATTAAATTTATCAATAGCTTCTTTTTTAAGATCAATTTGTTCTTTGACATCAATTATAATATCATATAAAACATTTAACATATCAATAATATTGGTAGAATCTCTATTTTTGCTCATAAAATCTATATAACCATCTTTTTTATTAAATCTTGTTTTAATCCAAAATAAAAATTTATATATCATTATTGAAAATATAGAATGTTTTAATTTATTATTTTCAATATAAGAATTTAATTTTTGTAATTCATCTCTATATGTATTCATTTATAGTATAATATATTTTATTATTGCAAATAAAATATATTATCAATTTTTTTTATAAATATTATATTATATATAATGTTTCAAATTATAATATTATCAATAATAATTGGATTAATTGATTCTAGTAATATATTAACCAGCTATAATTATAAAAAAATATCACAAATGTCATATATAAATTTACTATATCTTTTTAGTATTTGGCTAACTTTAGCAATTTTAATATTTTTTTTTATAATAAATAGACAAGATTATTCATTACTATCAATTTTATTTAATGGTCCATTATTAGGATTTGGAATTTATTGGATATTTAATATATTAAATATTATGTTAAATCCATCTATTAAAATGAGTTTAGGAATATATAATACAATATGGGGAATGATATTAATAACATCATCTACATTAATACATAAATTAATTTTTTAATAATTATTTAATAATAATTATTTAATAATAAAATAGTATCATAATAAAATTATATTTTAATAAAATAATAGTATTATATATTAATAATATTCAATAATTTAAATAATAGTTTTATATATCAACATTTTTAAATCAAAAAAGATTATTTCTAAATACCCAACCCATGCATTTATTTTTCTCATTCCTCTTGTTTGATTAAATAAAATCCTGATAATTTCATTAATATATTTTATTCTCATTATATTAATGTTTGGATTAACATGAAATTTCTCCATTTTATAACATGAAACTAATTCTCGACAATCTGATAATTCTAAATTATAACCTCTAGTATTGATATCATCTTTAAATTCAGATAGAAGATCTAAATTTTCAGAACTAGGAATCATTAAAGTTTTATTTGGATCAATTATTGAAGCAATAATTTCAAATATATCATATTTTGTTGGATTATATCCTTCATACATCTTATTTTGTAAAAATAACAGAAATTTCATAATAATCTCTGAATTAATACCAAATGGTTGTAATCTATAAATATACATAAAATTGTGTGTTCCTAATCTTTGAAGTAATCTTTCATGATTGTTATTTAATAATATTAATCTTTCTGCTTGTTTTGTTAAGATTGCTTGTTTATTATTTAATTGGATAAATTTTTGTCTTTGAATCATTTTATCATTTTCATGTTTATTATCCAATAGTGTTAATATTTTAATTTGTTCTAATAATGAAACTTGATTATTTAATTGATTAAATTCATCTATTTGAATAGTTCTTTCATTTGAATGTTTAATATCTAAAAGATTTAATTTATCATATTGTGTCGGTAATAAATCTTCTTTATTATTTAATTGGATGAATTCATTTAAAGATACTCGTGATAGATTAGTGTAATCAAATTTAGAATTGAATTCTTTTGGTAATGTCATATAATCATCATCGGGATTAACACCTACAATACTCATATATTCAGATAACATTAAATCTTTCCAATTTACACCACAATATATCGTATGTCCTGTTTCATCTAAACCTCTTCTTCCAGATCTTCCAGAAGCTTGATGTGCTAAAATACGATCAATTTGATCATTTTCGACTGAACCATAAATAATAACACTTTTAATTGGATAATTAACTCCACATGTCAAACCTGAACCTGCAAAAGTTACAGGTATTGATTTGTTTGCAATTAACATTTGTGCTACCCTTTGAAATGGTGTTGGATAATCATCTAGATATAACATAAAACCTCTTTCTATTGATTTTAGAAAGAAATCGTTATAACTAATTTGAAAATCTGGTTTAGATTTTTTTCCACTTTGTTGTTTTGTATATTGTTTTAATAAATTTTTAACCTCTCTCATCGTACTTTCACATATAACTGTATTAGAAAATGTAAAATCTGGATGAGGGGCAAAAACATTAACTTGTGATAATTCAATAATAGAATTATATTTATTTAATTCTTTTTTATAATATAAAATTTTTGTTTTATTTTCTTCTTCATTTTCTGATAATTTATAAATAATATGTGATATTTTTGCACTAATTATTTCTTTAAATTCCAATAAAAATTTAGATTTAAATTGTTCTTCAATATCTATTTTTACAGACTCTATATCAGTATCATCTTTTTTACTAAATGACATTGTTTTAATTTTTTCGATTTCCTCCATCATTTTTTTATAACAATCATTTTGAATTTCTTTAAATTCTCTTAAATATGGATATTTTTCAGATTCAGCTTTTTCCATATAATCTAATAAATCATGTGCTATTTTTTTACACAAAAATGGATCAAATCTAAATAATATTGTTGGAAACATTTTTAAATTTTGTCCATTCTTTAATAATTTATATAAATCTGCTGATTCTAAAGATTCTAAATTAATATCTTCGATTTGAAATCTGGATAATAATTGAATTGTTTGTTCTGGATAATCTTTAGATATACGTGTTAGATCATTTTTTATTAGAATTTCATACTCTTTACATAAATCTAAACTAATACATATTTTTTCAAAGAAAATTCTTGGATTTATGTTATTAATTATTTCTTGTTCAAAAATATTAGCCATTTCATAATATAATTTGAATAGATCTTTTGGTGTAAATTGTAAATCAGTTTTCAAAAGAATATCATTTTGTAATTGTTCAAGAGTAATAATTGATAATGGATGAATTGAAATTAATTCTCTACCATTCCAAATATTTTTTTGTTGATTAATAAATCTTTTATTATATGAAATCCTTTCAACTTTTTTATTTGGTGTTGCATGTTTTAAATACTTGAACCATTTCTTTATTTGTTCTGGATTTCCAATTGTTGCTGATAATCCTAATAATGGACAATCAAATCTTTTAATTAATCTTTGAATTGATGGACCAAGATGATCACTATTCATCTGATGAATTTCATCAACAATTAAATATTCAAAACTATTTGGATCAAATTCAGAACCTGTATTTGCATTTTCTAAATTGAGATATCTCTCAAATTCAATTGGTGTAGCAATAATAACACGTGGTTCTGTATCTTGATAAATAGTATCTTCAGTAATTAATTTAATTGGTATATAATTAGATGTAGTAGTTTTCATATTTCTAAAAGTTCCAGCGACTTGATTTGCTAATTCTTTTGAAGGAACTAAAAATAATACAATTCCTTTACATGCTCTAACACAAAATGTAGAACATACTGTTTTACCGGAAGAGGTTGGTGCATCTACAAGAATAGAACTTTTTTCTAAAATTAATTTAAATATATCCATTTGCCATGATTCTAATCTAGGTTTATTAATTTCAAATGGTGAAAATGGTGGCATTAATGTATCCATATGTTCTAATTGAAATTTAATTAATTCTTCAGATGGATTTAAATTTGAGAATTTAATTAATTCATTTTTAAATCTACTTTTATCTAGATCTTCAATTTTGATTCTACGAATAATTTCAATATATATTATTTTTTTAATATATTGATCTGAAATACCTAAAAATAATTCTTTGAATGCTAAAATTTTATTTTCTATAGACTCAAATTTAATTATATATAAAGCACATTGTTCAATTGTTTTAATATTTTTAATATCTTTATTGAGTTTTTCTAATAAAATTTCTTCATTTGACATTTTTTTTTCAACTTTCTCAGTTTTATTTTTTGCAATAATTTCAAGAGCTTTTTTTGATGGTCCTTTTGTTGCCTTTTTAAAAGCTTTTCCTTCAGTACGACCACCTGCACTTTCGATATTTTGTTTAATGGTTTGTTCTCTTTGTTTTTGAATATCATCTTCATTGATAGTATTATAATATGCTTGAAGAGGATCAAATCCACCATTATTTGATTGAGATGCTAAAAAATTTCTAAAATCTCCATCTGAAATTGGTTTATTAAGTCTTAATAATTCTTCATTATCAAAATTATAAACTGGTTCAGGGATAGTAATTTCTTCATTTGATTCATCATCAGAATCATCTTGAAAATTTGTTTCTGTATTATGTTTTACATTAACTTGTCCATTTTTTAGATCTAATATAATAGTCTGTGATTGAACTTCTTGAGCTTGTTTTTTTTTTGCTATTAATTGTTCTCTAAAATCTTCTGGTGAAATTAAATTTTCAGATTGTATCAATTTTGAATCTTTTACAATTGATATTATACGATTTTTATCAAAATTATTTGATTCACTCAAACCACTTTTTTTAGATTTTAATTTATCTAAATAAGATTCTTGAGCTGGTTGAATACTATCTATTTTTTCTAAATTATTTGATTCACTCAAACCACTTTTTTTAGATTTTAATTTATCTAAATAAGATTCTTGAGCTGGTTGAATACTATCTATTTTTTCTAAATTATTTGATTCACTAAAACCACTTTTTTTAACTTTTAATTTATCTAAAAAAGTTTCTTTAACTGGTTGAATGCTATCATTTGATTCAATAATACTAATGCCACTTTTTTTAACTTTTAATTTATCTAAAAAAGTTTCTTTAACTGGTTGAATGCTATCATTTGATTCAATAATACGAATGCCACTTTTTTTAGCTTTTAATTTATCTAAAAAAGAAGATTGATTAGATTTCATTGAAAATTTATTTGAATCAGTTGATGACTCCAAGACGTTTGTCTTTAAAAAAGAAGATTGATTAGATTTCATTGAAGATTTCATTGAAGATTTCATTGAATTATTTTCCTCTAAAAAAGAAAATTGATTAGATTTATCTGAATTAGTAGATGACTCGGAGACGTTAGTCTTTAAAAAAGAAGATTGATTAGATTTCATTGAAGATTTCATTGAATTATTTTCCTCTAAAAAAGAAAATTGATTAGATTTATCTGAATTAGTAGATGACTCGGAGACGTTAGTCTTTAAAAAAGAAGATTGATTAGATTTCATTGAAGATTTCATTAAAGATTTCATTAAATATACTATATTTAAGTATAATAAATATAAATTTATATCAATTTTTTACAATTATAATATCAATATAGTATATTAAATTAATGTATAAATAAACATATAATTATTAAATTTCAATTTTTTATCAATAATATTATTATAATGAGTTATAATACAAATATAATTAAGTATATTAATCAAAAAACATGTGATATTATATTAAAAAAATTAACATCAAATAATTTAATTGGTAAAGGATTTTGGGGTTCTATATATAAATTTGAAATTAAAGATAATAAAATAGCAATTAAAATTCAACCATTATATAATGATAAATTATATGATAGTAATATTAAAGATCCTAGAAATATAGATTTAGAAATACAGTTATTAAGAAAAATATCTAATTTTAAAATTAATAATAATTTTATTCATTTTCCATATTTTTATTCATCATTAACATGTCAAAAACAATCTTTAATTTTTTATGAATATTATCCTTATAATTTAACTAAATTTTTTAATACTGAATATACATTTGAATCTTTTAAATCAATAATTTATCAATGTATTATAACTATTTATTATTTTCAAAAAATAACTGAACATTTTCATAATGATATTCATATTGAAAATTTTTTATTAAATGAAATAAATATTAATGAATTACAATATTCTTTTTTTAATTATGATATAAAAATTAAACTATATGGTTATTATATTTCTATATGGGATTTTGCAAATGCAATTCCTATATATAAAACAGATAATAATATTGATATACTTCAATTAAAATTAATGTTTTCATCATATATTAAAAAATATATATATAATTTATTTTCTTATCCTCAATTATATGGATTTTGTATAAAAAATGAAAAATTTAAAAAATATTATGATAAAAGTTTATTTGAAAATAAAATAAAATGGAAACATATTTCAAATGTTTCTAATAGAACTAATCATATTGAAAAATCTGTTAAAAAAGCAATGATTTATTGGATAATTGAAGAAAGATTATATTTAGAATTAATTAAAGATCTAAATTTACCCATATATTTTCCAGTAATTGAAATGTTAGATTGGATAGATTTATTGCCAAATAATATTGAACAATGTTTAGATATTATAAATAATTAAATAATAAATTTATTTATATACATTCAGAATATTAAATAATAAATTTGAACGAATATCAAATATTTCAGAATATTTTTCTAAATTTTTAATTTCATTTTTTAAACATATTGTCATAATTTTTTTTATATAAGATTTTTCATAATTTATTATTTTTTCTTTTACTTGATTCATAATTATATATATTTTTTCTATTATTTCAAATGTTGATATTATTGATATTAAAATTGGTTCTTTTATTTTTTCAAAAATAGATAATTGTTGTTTCATTTCTATTAATTCATATTCTTCATCATTTTTTGTAAATATAACTGGATTTTTTATTTCATTTAATAATATTAAATATTCTTCTTCATTTGATGAATATTTTTTAAATACATCTAATATTAATGAATGTATTATTTTTAGTTTATTTTGTAAATCTAATTTTTCTATTTCATTTTTATATATGATAATATCTGAATCTTTATGTTCATAAATAAATTGAAATACATTTTTAGATGATGTTATAGATGTTGATAAATATGTTATACAATAAAATATGACATTACATGTTAATAAAGGCAAACCTGAATAATAATATATATTATTCATATTTTTATAATAATATTAGAATAAAATTATTATAAAAATATGAATAATATATAGAGAAAAGAATATTTATTTTAATTATTATATAAAAATATTATAGTTATAAAAATAAATATTCTTTCTTATATATATATATACACCCAAAAAAATCGGTTTTGTGCCATTTAAATTTAAACGTATTAAGACATTTTAATAGAATGTCTTAATAAATTGAAATAATTATAATTAAATTATTAAAATATTACTATTATAATTATTTATTATTATATTAATAATAAATAATTAATAACATAATAAAAATTAATGTTTATTTTTATTCATTTTTAGTTTGAAATAAAAAAAATGCGAGATTCTTTCCTTTATTTAAAAAATACATATTTAATTAAATAATAATTAATTTTATTATATTTAATATGACTTTATTATTAATTTATAATTAA
>Ga0214921_10004056_pt1 | contig 21954 bp, 13 predicted proteins | sample LL1505_MetaG_FD_177992 | JGI IMG/M metagenome (GOLD analysis project Ga0214921, IMG submission 177992) | Freshwater microbial communities from Lake Lanier, Atlanta, Georgia, United States - LL-1505 | ecosystem: Environmental > Aquatic > Freshwater > Lake | place: USA: Georgia | collected... | reverse complement strand
AATTGTTTAGTATTCTTAAAATTATTTTATCATTAATTTTATATAATGAACAAATTTTTAAAAAAACTATTTGACGATAATGGAATTGGTGCTATAATTGTTTTAGTTGTTGTTGTTTATGTAATTTACATATTTATTAAATACTTATCTTCAAAAGGTATGGCTAGTTACGAACCAAATCAATCTATGCAATCCCAATATAAAATGTCTTCCTCACAACAAATGTCTAATTCTGGAGTAAAACCTTCTGAACCTTTAGGACAAAATGAAGTATTTGCGTCTGTTAATGGCATTCAATCTAGCATGCAAGGTATTCCTACATCTTGTAGCCAACCTAACATTGGAAACCCATCTGAACTCTTACCTAAAGATACTAATTCGCAATGGGCACAATTAAACCCTTCTGGAAAAGGTGAATTATCCAACATTAATTTATTAAAAGCTGGTTACCATATTGGTATAGATACTATTGGGCAAACTTTAAGAAATGCAAACCTCCAAATTAGATCTGAACCTCCAAACCCACAATTAAATGTTTCAATATGGAATCAAAGCACGATCGAGCCAGATTTTCTAAGAATTCCTTTAGAGTTGGGTTCTGGTCCTCAATAAATTATTTTTATGTTTTAGGATAATAATTTTTTAAATATTAAAATCTTTATATTCGTTATTTTTACACATATAAATATTTTGAACTATATTTTCTTGACTTATTTTGTTAATATTGTTACTTAATTCATTTAGCCAATTGTATTTATTATGATAAACATCGTTTTGTAAAATTCTTATAATTGAAAACCCATTTTTATTAGCACATACCATTTTATACAAATCATTTTTTCTTGTTTCTTCTGGAGACAGCCAATTGCCAATTTGTTCAAAATGTTGTTTCCCATCCAGTTCTATTATTATTTTTTTATCTTCAATTACAAAGTCAAAAGGCAAATGTTTTATATTTTTACACCAATCAACTTTATACTGTCTTTTTAATGTATTATATTCTTCTTTTAATTTATTAAATAAAATTTGTTCGGATTTATTTACACAAAACGAACACCATACCCCTTTTGTTATATCTGATAATTGACAAGAAAACATTTTATTACAAACATTACAATCAAAATTATATTTTTTATTAGTACTTTTAAATAACATTCTAGGATTTACATTTTTATCATTAAGGTATTCACTTTTTGTTATAGAAGCAAATGAATTATTAAAACACATACTACAATCTTTGTTTTCACATAATTTTTGATGAGAACAAAAAGAACACCAGTGACCCTTACATGTAATATTTTTTATAACCATTTCTAATTTATGACCACAAATGCAATTAAACTTAAAATTATTTCTATCAGCGCCTTTAAATAATTGTCTCGGTGTAAGTTCATTTTCATCAGACCAATATTTTGATTTTTCATGTGATGCAAAAGATTTATTAAAACAAGAATTACAATCTTTATTATCACACAATTTTTTATTAGCACAATAAGGACACCAATTATTAGACTTATTAATATTTAATAAATTGCTATCAAAAGTATGACCACATTCACAATCAAACCAGAATTTTTTATGTGAGTTTAATGCTATATCACATGGTTTTATTAGATTTTTATTTGACCAATACCTAGATTTTGGATGTTCCGAAAACATTTGTGATTGAATTAATATTATTATATAATGTTTAATTCAATTTTATGTTTAAATTTAAATAAAAAAATAATTTTTATTATTAATATTTATCAAATAAAATTAATACAAAAATAATGGATTACTAAAATTAAATTAAAATAAATATAATTTTATATTTATTTTTATTACATTATGGAATTATGCGATTTTATTAATTTTGAAAAATGGATTGACATATGCAATTATGAAATAAATTTAAAAATATTTTGGATTTTTATAATTTTATTGATTATAATTTTGTTTTTTATAACATTATTTATTATATTAATTATTAGTTATTTTATATTTAAAATTTTCAGAATAAATATTGAAAACAATAATGTATTTTTTAATGATTACAACAAAAAAACACAAGAAATAATAAATAAGTATGGCAATTATAAAATTAGTAAAATTTATATTATAAAAGAACCGTTAGGAAATCTTATTAAAACATTATTAAATATAATTACGTTATATGAATATCAATGTATTAGTGAAGAAAACGATGATTTTACAATATACCATGCATCAATTATAATTAAAATAAAATTACCAAATAAATTAACTAAATTTTTATTAATTGAAAAAAATCCTAGCATGAATATTTCAGAAAGGTTTAATATAAATAATTTACAAAATATTAAAACATTATGCATAAAAAAACAAAAATATACATTAAATAAAATTTTAAAATTAACAAATAACAGAATTGGAAATGAAAAGTTTTTTAATTGGCATTTTTATAAAAATAATTGTCAAGAATTTGTAAGAGAAATACTAATCACATTGCAAAATCCAAATTATATAGATGATTTTATGTCTCATAAAAAAATATCAAAATTGTTGTATTCTTCTAAATTTAATGTTTACACCATTAACGTTTTAGTAACACTTTCAAATATTATGGAAAAATATTTTTTTAAATATTAATGATAAACAATTAAATACGTTTTATTCAAAATAAAATATCTTTGGATATTTGTATTTTAGCGTCATTTTTATTAATAGCCATTAAATGAAATGACCTATGTTCACAATCTTCTAATACAGATCTTTCTGTGCCATATGGAAAAATGTGTATAGGTTGCTTAATCGTCTTTAAATTTTGAATCAACTGTGGCTTAGAAATTAAATCAATACGTAATCTACCATCATAATGACAATTTATAAATTTAGATGTTTTATATATAGCAAACCCATTAAATGCGGAATAACAGTCTAGTAATCCATTTTCTGAAAGATTATTCAATAATTTTTTTATAAATTGTTTTAATTCAGATTCAAAATTATTTTTAAAATGTCTGCAGCTTATTAAATAGGGCGAAATCGACAAAGCCCATAAATCATAATAGTCTTCTCTATTAAATGATAATGCATCCCAACTGTCTTGATATAAATATTTACGTAATATGTTTAATTGTATAGGAGTACTACATACATTATCACAATCCATCATTATAAAATATGGATAAGTATTTAAATTATCCATTACATATTTTAAACACCAATTTCTGGCATTCGCTAATCGATGAGTTCTGCAAGGCAACAACGGTTTATCATTTATGTAAAATATCAATTTATTATTTTTTGAATTATATTCATTAATTTTAGTTAAGGTATTATCAGTTGAATTATCATAAAATAATACTATTTTATAGTCATGAAATATTGAACCTATTTTTTCCATATTTTCAAATACATTGTCCAAATATTTTTCACAATTTCTTACTGCACCACATATGCAACAATTCATAATATATTTATTAATTAGTATTATTAGTTAGTATATAAATAGTTTATTATAAATATAATTTAATATAAATATATTGTGTATTAATTATATAATATATGGAGAACAACTGTTATTTTGTATCTAGTAGAGGGTTATTAAAATCATGTACTTTTCATTCTAAAAATCCAATATCATCATGTAATTCAGACAAAACATATTTGATACAAATGGTAATGAGCAATAATATGTTTAATGGAATGTCAATATATGTATGTAGTGATTTATTAAAGTTTTTTGTAAATATTATTCTTCCAAAAATAAAAAATAATTTCACATTAGTTTCTGGTGATTCAGATTTAATTGTTCCAAAAGAAATTTTATCTATACATGAATTCAACTATCTGTTGAACAATACGTATTTAAGTAAATGGTTTGCCCAAAATATGATTTTAAATGAAAATTATAAAATTAATAAAATAATTCAAATACCAATTGGATTAGATTATCATACAATTTGTAATGACCCAAATAATAAACTAAAAAAGAATAATGAACATCATTTGCCTAAAGAACAAGAACAAATATTAATGGATATTCGAAATATTATGAAACCTTTTTATGATAGAGAATGTAAAATATATGTTAATTTTTCAATGAGTAATGATAGATTTGGTCAGAGAAATCAATCATTATCACAAATACCATATGATTTATTGGTAAAACATAATGATTTTATAAAAAGAACTGATAACTGGAATAATATAATCAAATATTCTTTTGTATTATCACCATATGGTAATGGAATGGATTGTCATAGAACATGGGAATCAATATGTTTAGGTTCTATACCAATTGTATTAGCCCCAAATTTTAAACATATGTTCAAAGATTTGCCAGTTTTAATTGTAAATAATTGGTCTGATATAACTGACAAATTATTAAATGATACAATAGAAGAATATAAAACAAAAACTTTTAATTATGATAAAATAACTTTATCGTATTGGGTAAAATTAATTAATAATTTATAAGTATCAGTGTTATATACATCTTTGCACATATTTAAATAAAAAATAAAGACGATTACCAATAACAACCATTTTCAATTTTTAAATAATTATTAGGTTTTAATTCATCTGGAACACTAATAAAATGTTCGTTTATAAGGGTAGACGTAGCTCTATTAGTTGCAATTCCAAAATAAAATGGTAAATCCCCGCCAAGTATGACAATTTGTTTGTTTATAGTTTTATTAATGTGATCTGCCAACAATAATGAATAACAACCATTTGATATTATAACTACGTCAATATCATTTATTACAGTATCTATTTCCTTACATATTTTATTAGCTGTATCAAGTATTGAATTATCTGGTCCATCATTACAAAATGAATATACAGTATTTAAATAATGAATACTTTTAAGATCTGGAAAATTCTTAAAACATTTTTTTATATTTCCAGAATCATAATTTTCTTTTGCTAAACACCCTACATTATTAATTATTAATAAATTGTTGTTTTCAATAATATTATAAATATCGTTTTGAAATAAATAATTAGATTTGTGTGAATCAACTTTATTTATGTATGCACAAAAATCGTTGATATAATTTTTATATTTATCTAATATATGATTATGAAAATTAAGTCTTAATTGGCAATCTGTTCTTTTACATATATCTAGTATTTTTTTAAAATACTCATTAAACACATCCGTTACAATACATTCTTTATAGTCAAAATCAAAGTATGAACCCTTAATATTTTTATCATAAAATCCAGAAGTAGAATATAACCAGTTAACTAAATCTGCACTATAACAAATATTTATATTTAATTGTGTAATTAAATAATATTCAAACAATAATGTACTTTCAGTAAATCCTAATCTATAATAATTCATAGTATATTTTATACAAATAATAAAAAATAAAAATAATTTTATTATATATGGAAAAACATAGTATTTTTTTTTACATATTTATTGCTTTCGTTTTGTTATTTTGTTTAAGGATATATTATGATTCTGATGTGTTTAATTTAAAATGTGTAATAGCATCTAAAGATGGTAATAGATATTGTGTTAGAGAAAGGGCAAAATTAAATGCTGCTGCAAATTTACTTGCAACTGTTACAGATAAATGCAAAAAAATGGTTGAATATATGAATACAAATTATCCAAATGACAAACGCGTAAAAAAATTAGTTGAAGGGTTTAATCCTAAAAAGATTAGTGAAACATTGCCTACAAGCGAATTAACTGCGTATAGTGAAAATAAAGGAGAAAAAATAGCATTTTGTTTAAATACGGCAAAAGATAATGACACACTAATTGATATAAACACATTAACATTTGTTGCGTTACATGAATTATCTCATATTATGACAGAAACAGTTGGACATAAACAAGAATTTTGGCAAAATTTTAAATTCTTATTGCAAAATGCGAAAAAAGCAAACATATATCAACCAGTTGATTATAAAAAAGCGCCAAAAGAATATTGTGGAATAACCATAAATGATAATCCTTATTACGATTTATCTTAATGTCATAAACTCATCAGTTGTTTCTAAAATAGTGTTTACTAGTTTTATTTTTTTTGTTAATTCATTTATTTTATTTGTGTCACCATTTATCTGTTTAATTTCATTAAGTTCTATTAATAATTGTACATTTGTATTTATACAGTATTTTATTATATCAAAACATGTTGTTTTGTCTAAATAAGGTTTATCCATATATAAAAATATAAAATATAAAATATAAAATATAAAATATAAAATACAAAAATATAAAAAAATAATAACACATTTATATATGGATTCATCAATATTAAAACATAAATTTATATATAAAGTAAATTATTTGGTAAACGATAATATTGATACTATATATGTATTTTATGGTAAAAAAAATGCAAAAGAAAAAGATCAAGATATAATTAAAAAGTTATTTACAGAACAAGAATTGGTATATTTTCAAACCAACAAAGTAACTATTAAAATTTCAGAACAACAAATACATTATGATGATACAATTGGAACGATAAAAATTAAAATACTAATTGAATTGCAAAAACGCATATGCATAGAAGAGGTTTATTTATTCTCTCAACAATTAGATACATTAACCGCTGTATCAGTTTATCAATCATTAACACAAAATAATAAATTAGAACTTACAGATACAAGGTTAGAACAATTTGTATCAAATATTATTAGTGACGAACAAGGTAATAAGATAATTATGCCGCCTAAAAAAGAAATATATACATTTGAAGATATTTTAGATATGAGATTAAACGACAAAAAATATATAATAAACAAAGTGTTGGGACAAAAATTTTTTATTGTAGAGAATGAGTACCCTTTTGTATGTAACCCATATAAAATAAATGGTTATGACACTTTTTTTGAAAAAAATGCAAGAAAATCATTATCAACTTTGAATAGTCATATATTGTTAAATAGTGGAGAAATATTTGATAATAATATTTTTGTCTGTTTAGCAGAAGATGTGTTAAAATATGTTTCTCAAAAAGATATTTCAGAAGATTATACAATTAAAATATATTACCCATTTTTATATAATAAAAATGTAAATGATATAAATGAATTGAATGAAATAAAAGGCACGTTAATAGAAGAAAACAAATATATTTTGAATGATAAAACAAAAGAAATATTTAAAACAATAGATATGTTTTATGATATTTATAAATATAAAAAAACAGAATTAAATTATGTAAACAGAGGTATTAAATATATTAGAGCCACAATTAAACCAGAAATACCGTTAAAAATTCCTTTGGAAGTTATATTTAAAGTTGTGCATGCTACACAAAATAATCCGTTAATAAAATATAATCCGTCAACCAGACAAGAAAATATTTATAGACTCTATGCAGATAAAATTGCTGTAGATGGAAGAAAAATACCATACTTAAAAAAAGCTGTAATATTTAAACTTATGAAAATTATCGCAAAAACAAAATCGGTTGCCGTATACATAGAATATTTACAACATTCGTTTGTTTGTGAATTTGAAGAAAATGGATTTATAAATGTAAGTTCAGAATTTGATAAATTAGTTACAGAAAATGAGATTAACGATATATTTAAAGAAGCGATTAATCCAATAATTGAACAAATTTCAAATTTATTAGAACAAAGTGGATATAAATTAAAATACTTTACAAATCTCGGTGATTCAAATATTGAAATAAAGCAACTCACATATGAAACACAAATCAAAATTACAAAACCAGTGAACTTATTACAATATAAAGGCTGTATATCGAGTGTATTCAATAATGAATCAAGTGAATTTAAATCTGGTATTCATCTTAGGTTTAAAAGAGTATCTAATTTTAATAAAGTAACTAGTCAAGAAGCATTTATTCTTGAAAAAAGTGAACAAGGGTATAGGGGTGCTGATATAATAGATGCACTTTTAGAAAATTTTCCGGAAGATTTAGATCGTTCTAAAGCAGAAGATCTTGTTAAAAAGGTAGCAAACGAAATACAACTTGAACAAGGTGCTAAAAAAAATGCTATAAAAATAAAAGATAATCCGGGTTTTAAAACAACCATTTCATTAGATAAACAACTAGGAGTTATAACAATTGTAGTTGAAAATATAAATGACAATAATTATTTGACAACAATACCAATATATTTAGATAGTATTATCAGATTAACTCAAGACAAAACAAGCACAAACTATCCAACTAAAGAAATAAATAAATTATGTTCTACAGGTGAAAAAGAAGAAATTAAATTTATAGATATAATTTCACCTATTGAAAGTGCTTTATCTGAGCACGAAGACGAAATATCTGATGACGAACTCATTGATGAAGAAGAAAATATTAATTACAAAGACATCGTAAATGAAAAACCCAAAAGCGTTTTTAATTTATTTTATGAAGATGAAGAAGGTGAAGAATATAGTGACGAAGAAAATGAATCTATTGACGGTGGGGCTATAAGTGAGCCATCTATTGAATCTGAAAAATTATCTTCTATACCTTCGATTAAATCTGAATCGGAAGTACCTTCTATCCAATCAGAAGAACCTTCGTTAGAATCTGAAAAATTATCTTCTATACCTTCGGTTAAATCTGAATCCGAAGTGCCTTCTATCCCATCAGAAGAGTCTTCAATTGAGTCTGAAACAAAATTATCTTCTATACCTTCGATTAAATCTGAATCGGAAGTGCCTTCTATCCCGTCAGAAGAACTTTCTGTTACATCAGAAAAATTGTCACCAGTTGAATATGAAAATATAGTTAAACCAGATTATAAATTATTAAAAGAAGATACAAATGTAGACAATAAAAATAGTGACAAACAAGATGCTGATAAAGAAAGCATTAACAATATTTCTGACACAGAAGAAGAAGAACCAGAAGAAGAAGAAGAAGAAGAAGAAGACGAAGAACCAGAAGAAAAAAAAGAAGAAGAAGAAGAAGACAATATTCAAAATATTGATGGACTAAAATTAAACAAACCATATTATTTTCAGACACGCATTGAAAAATATGACCCAGTATTAATTCTTAAAGAAGATACAAAAGAATACAATGCATACTCAAGAACATGTAGTTCAGACACACGAAGACAACCAGTCATATTAACAGATTCTCAACTAGAAAAAATAAATAAAGAACATAAGGGGTTTTTGAGGGATGAAGATGTCATTAAATATGGTTCTGACCCAAAAAATAAATATAATTACATATGTCCAAGATATTGGTGTCTAAAAAATAATACAATCATAGACCCTAAAGATTTAAAAGAAGTAACTGTTAACGGAAAAACTGAACTTGAACATCCAACGTGTGGAAAAGTATTAGCTAAAGGAGATAAAACAGTTAAACCGGGATACTATATTTACGAATTTTATCAGCCTACATCAAAAAATTCAAAAAGGTATCCGGGATTTCAAACAGATAAACATCCTAAAGGATATTGTCTACCTTGTTGCTTTGATAAATACAATACAGAGGGTAGAATAAAAGCAAAAAATAAATGTACAATAGAAAATAAAGAAGCTGGAGAAGAAGAAGAAATACAAGAAAACGAAAAAGTTCCAAAAAATATACCAAAACAAAAACAAGTAGAACAAGATGATTACATAAAAGGTCCAGATAAATTTCCTTTAGACATTGGAAGATGGGGATATTTACCTATGGCTATACAACAAATGCTACGCGAAATTAATGCAGATTGTCAAGTGAGTTCATCAAATACAAATATTAAACAAAATCATCCTTGTCTATTGAGACATGGTGTAGAAATTAGTAACAAACAATCATTTATTGCTTGTATATCTGATATTATTTTTTTCGCTTCTAAAAATATAATCGACAACAATCCATTAAGAATTTTAAGTATAAAAGAAATGAGAGAAAGAATAATAAAATCTTTAACAATAGATAATTTTATTAAATTCCAAAATGGTAATTTAGTGAATGATTTTTACAAATCAGACAAAACAGTTAATATACAAAATTACAGTTCTTCTAAATTATTTAAAAAACTTAAAATGGAGAATAAAGAAGATGCTTTTTATTACTCAAAAGTTATTTCTGCATTTGAAAATTTTATAGAATACTTAAGAGATGATTACGCTATTATAGATCACACATATTTATGGGATATAGTCAGTATGCCAAATAAATTTATTTTTCCAGCTGGGGTTAATCTTATAATTTTAAAAATACCAAATGATGACATAACAAATAATGTTCAATTACTTTGTCCTACTAATCATTATTCAAGCGAATTTTATGAAGCAAGAAAGCCAACTATATTTTTAGTTTTAGAAGATAATTATTATGAACCCATATATTCGTATACTTTGAGCAATAATAAAATAATAATAGCAAAAGATTTTAAAGAATATGATCCTAATTTGTCAAAAAATATGAAATCTATATTGCAACAAGTAATAAAACCATTTTTTAATATGATATGTAGACCGTTAGAAAGTATGCCTAGTATATATAAAGCAAAACGTCCGTTATTGTTACATAATTTGATTCATCAACTTGATAAGCTTAAATATAAATCTTTAAAAATGGTTGTAAATTTTAACAACAAAGTTATAGGAGTTTTTGCACAAGAACCAGAACCTTCTATTTATACTGGATTTATTCCTTGCTATCCATCTGCTATTAATGATACATTAAAAAAAGATATCGATTATGTTTTTATGACAGATTTAACTATATGGAATGATTATAATGAAACTTTTAGATTTTTAACAAAACTCTATAATAAAAATAAAAAAAGAAAAGATATTGAAAGTATAAATTGTAAGCCAGCTTTTAAAATAATAGAAGACGAATTAGTTGTAGGTATTCTTACAGAAACGAATCAATTTGTGCAATTATCTGAACCTATGTCTCCACAAGATATTATTTCTGAAAATGATATACCATCCATAGCAAATGATAATTATATAGTCAATGCTTCTAAGTCTAAAATGGTTTCAATAGATGTTCCAACTTCAACTACGAATGATGTAGATACAGAACGAGTGGATTATATAAAAAAAATAAAAATGGAAACAAATTTTTACAATATATTTAGAAATACTATAAGAATTTTATTAAATGATTATGATAACATAAAATTAAGAGAACAAATATTAAATAAATTATCAAATCAATATACAATTTATTCTGAAAAATTAAAAATGGTAAATAAATTATTGAGAGAATTGGTTGGTACAAAAATACAATTCATAGGAGACAGTAATTATTATAAAGTAATTAATGAAATAACTACTTGTATTGTTAAAGATAAAAATAAGTGTAGCAGTGTTCCAAATCTATGTACTGTTAGTGATAATGGTGTATGTAATTTAATTATTCCTCAAAAAAATCTTATTACAAATAAACCTAATGAAGTAATTTATTTTGGAAAAATGTCAGATGAATTGATAAGATATAATAGGATAAAGATTTTTATGTTTCAACAACAAAATTACATATCTTTTGGAGATATAAGTTATAATTTACGAGAGAACGAAATAATTATGTTACAATCATTATTAACACAAGAATATTTTGAAAATTTAATACCCATGGTTGTAAACAAATACGTTACACATAACTCATATGATGAAACCAATCCGGCGATAAGTCAAATATATGACAATAATGTCTTGCCTTTTGAAAAAACTCAAGAAAATAATATTGAAACAGAAATGTGTGATATAGCGATTAATAATAAAATTACGTCTTCTGTATGGAAACCCACGTTTCCAAATGAGTATAAAGAACGAGTATACGGAACTTCATATTATTGCACTTTTAACTTTATTATAGATTTAATTGAAAGTTATACAAAAGAAAAATATACTGTAAATCAAATTAAGATTGAGTTGTATAATGAATATAAAAAATATTTGCCGTTATATAGTGCAAAAATAATTGATATTTTAATTATTGAAGGTAAAAAAACACTTGGTGAACAAGTTCAAGATGGACTATTAACATTTAATGATTTTATTTTTAATGACAACTATTACTTAACTACATTAGATTTATGGTTATTAATAGATAAATATAAGATACCAAGTATTTTTGTTTCTCAAAAATTTATTTTACAAACAAATTATGAAAAATATTGTTTTGTTGCACATGGGTCAACTAGTAATAATTTTGCATTTATTTTTATACCAGCAATGCGCATTGAACACGTTCCATCATATAAATTAGTTATAAATACAAGTGATAATAACAATATTTTTATTTCTATAAATGATTTGAATCAGTCTCATATAGATAATATTATGTATGCTATAAATAATACAATCACTATAGAAGAATATTTAAGATCATTTGTCAAGGCAACAAAAACAAATTATATTAAAAAAAAACCAGTTAATTTGATAATTAAAGAAACAGAACCTACAAAAATGAAAATACGTCCTATAGGCAAAAAACAAAAACAAGGCAATAAATTATTATTAGTCGGAGATGATGAAAATAAATTAGCAGAATCAAATAAACAAGAACAAGTTCAAGAACAAGTTCAAGAACAAGTAATTGAAAAAAATATAAATAACATCATATCTCAAGAAAATAAGGAAATTGAAGAGGCTAAAGAACAAACTATCAAAATAATACCTAAAAAAAGAACCAAAAAAATAAAAAATATAGAAGGTTCAAATATTCCACAAGAACAGATTATTCAAGAAAAAGAACAAACAATCAAGATAATACCTAAAAAGAGAACTCGAAAAGTTAAACTTGTATTAAAAGGAAATAAAAAAATAGAAGATGTATAATATTTTTATGTTGTAGGTAAATTTTCAATCCCAATAATTTGTTCTGGTGGATTAATATTAAGATGGTCACTTAAAAAATTTTGATTTACTGGTTCAAACATAATGTGCCTATCGTTATATGTATAAGCGCTTACATATCTTGAAGGTGGTTCACCAGTATTACTGTATAATATTTTTATATATTTTCTTCCAAATTGTGGATTATGTTGTTGAAATGAATTTAATTTTACACCAAGTATAAAATTTGCATCATATTTATTGTTTGGTATCATAGACAATCTTCCTATGTAATAGTATAATAAATATGGTTTCATTATTTTAATGAGTATATCTCTCGGAAAATCATGGTCTATTAATATTTTATATTTATCATCAGTATATTGTGAATTGTAATCTTCAAGCATTGTCAGTATTTCATCATACAAAATATTTTTGGGAGAATTTTTTACAAAATTTTCAATAGCATATTCTCTCAATAAATATTCATACTTATACAAAAATGATTTTAAATTAAAATTAACATTAAAATACTTAAATAATAATTCGGAATATATATTTGTATTAAATTTAATAAAAAAATATATGTTGTATAACGTAGATTTATTAAAAGGTATATTATTATATGGGTTTTTTAAAGCTATAGGCATTGCAAAAAATGTATCTGAGTTTGTTAATGACGTGTGTAAATGTTTTATTACATCTTTTATATTAAATAAATATCTATTATTTAATTGATATATGCATATTACATTTTTAGAATTAATGGTTAATACATTTAATTCCATGTCTGTATCAACTACAATTTTTGATTTATTGTATTTATATAAATATGCAATTTTTTTAAAACCCATATTTACCTTTTGTATTTTATAAAAATAGTTTACAAATTGTTCTTTTATTTCATCTGTATAAAAAACATTACTTAAAAAACTTTTTAAATAAATGTATTTGCCTTTAATTTCATTAAACGTTTGAATATGTGATATCATTAAACTAAAATGTATTTTAAATGTTACATGAATATTATCATTTATACTACGATTATTTAAGTATAAGTTGTCTTCTATATTTATTAATTTACGTATTATATGTTCAATTGTTAACATACTATATATAATATGTAATGATTATTTAATAATATTTAATATCATTTATTAAATTTATTATCTGTGATATGTGTGGTTGTACGTATAAATAAAAAAATGGTTGGGATTACCCTCCTCTCTTATGAGAGTTGGATTTTACAACACTTATTAGAAACCCATTACATTTTTTATTTTATTTTATTTTTATTTTTATTATTTTTGTTATTTTTGTTATTTTTGTTATTTTTGTTATTTTTGTTATTTTTGTTATTTTTGTTATTTTTGTTATTTTTGTTATTTTTGTTATTTTTGTTATTTTATTTTTTTTACTTTTGTTTAAATTGCGTAATTATTCCAAAAGTTCGCCTTCTTCTAAATCATATAACCCTTTAATTAGTAACATGTTGCGTTCTTTTGCGAGTGAATCAAAAATTTTACGATCTTGTTCTTTTTGTTTTTGTTTTTGTTCTCTTTGTGTTTGTTCTTGTAATAAACAAGCGCGTTCAATTTCTTCTTCAATTTCGTCGCAAATATCTGCCCATTTTTTACCTTTATGTTTTTGTGATGTCGTTTGAATAACTACGACTTTAGGTTTTCTTAAAGTAAGATCTCTTCCGAATTCATCAATCATTGAAATAGTATTCATTTTAAAATAGCAAAGCAAACAATTAATTTGTAGTTACGAGTATAGAGTATATGTCATTTATCATAGTTTAAAAAAGCATTTCATTTTTTTTATTACTTGGCAAAATAACAAAATAACTAATTTTTTATTTTTATTTTTATTTTTATTTGAGTTGACAAAAATAAAAAATATTTTTATACTTTTTATTTTTTATAATTTTTATAATTTTTATAATAATACATCGATGAATTATTTTATAATACTTTTTAAAATCCCGGGTCATAGTCATTATCACTACCCATATTTTCTGGTTTAATGCTAATCACATTATTTTGGATAGTCAATTTATTAATACCACAAGGATCATTTGGATTTTCAACGGCTCCAAAGAATTTTTCTATTTCGTTTTCAGAATTTATTATATTATATCCACTAGCTTCTCTTAATTTTTGCATTTCTTCAATATCCAATACAACTTGAAAACTACTTGTTCCATAAAATCCTTCTTGACCACACATTACATTAGCAGATACACCTCGTAAAGTATCTAGCTCAGCATGTCTCGCTGCTTTTAAAAACATTTCTGGCGTTTCTTCAAACGATGCTTTAGCAATTGGTCCTATATTATCATTATTAATTCCATGTCTAAATATTGAAATCATTTTATGAGTAAAAGTCATTCTGTCAACTAATACGCTAAAATTATGAAAATTTATATATGTTCCATCAAATTCAATTACATCAACCAATTCATTGTATATTGATTGTCTTGCTGCTTCAATACCAAGTGTTTCATAAATTTCTACTATATCATTACTAAATGTTCTTGAACTATCAATATAATCTACACCTAGAACATCTAGTAAATTTGTTCCAATCGTATCTAATACCCAAATATCTTGTTTACCGTATACTCCATTATTTTCAACTAGGTTATCTTTAATTTTTCTAAGTATAACTTTATCAATTCCTTTAATTCCTCTTAAAACAATATTTTGTAGTAATTGTTCTTGAAAATTTTTTAATATATATATTTGGTCTGATTGATCTAATGGATTAACTTTGGTTTTCTTTTTTCCACCGCGACTAGTTCCACTTTTAATTACTTCATTCATTCTAATTCTGAATATCAATTTATCAGAATTGTAATCGGAATATATACATGATATTTGGTTTTCATAACAGTTATTTAGTGTAAAATTAACGTCGTCCATAGTAATATTTTTTTCCAACATTATTTCTGGATCCATAACAATTCTTATAATCCATTTTGATTTCTCATTTTCATCATTAGTTAGCGAAGTTTCTGAACATTCTGCAACCATATTTTCAAATGCTTTGTATTGTTCAATTGTAGTTCTGTCTTCAGATATAAGAGTATTAAGATCATCTGGATCAAAACAAATCTCAATGGATTGAACAATTTCTTCTAATTTAGTATGTTCTAACATATACATAATTGATCGTGCTTTATCTTTTTGTGTTTCATCTTCTTTTTTTAGAAAGACAGTTAACGATGGATTTTTCGGTTCACTCGATAAAGATAATATTTCTTCAATTCTTGGAACACCACGAGTAACATTGGATTTAGATGCGACACCAGCAAAATGAAATGTATTTAGAGTATTATGTACTATAATACCATAGTCAGTCATAAATGTTTGATTTCTGGGAACAGTAAAATCATACACATATTCATTTTGATCTGGAGTATCATATTCAATTTTTACTATTTCGTCCCATATGACATTTGAATTTGCTGCTTGTTTTAAGATTTGTATTTCATCATTTATTTTATAGCTATCTTGATGTTTTTCAAAAATTTGAATATATCTTTGCAATGTTTTTCTTCCAATAGATTCTTTATTTTTATAATATCCATAATTTCTACTTTGTCCGGGTAGTGCTAATACTTTACCACATTTTGCGATAATATGTCCTACTCCATTTATTTTATCAATATATTCATTTGATGTAAGAGATTCTGTTCTATTTGCATACTCAACAAGAGTTAATAATTTATCTGCATGAACTAATGACCCAATCTGTTCATTGTATGCAACGCAATATTTTGTCAATATATTTAAATCATATATGTTAGATCCTTTAACAAATGTTTCTTTTATAGTTGCAAATATGTCGAAATAATTCAATAGTAAAGCAATATCTTTAATTAATTGTTTGCTTCTACTACATACACGCATTTGATGATGTTTTTCATCGTGGTTAAAATTTCCGTCTCCGTCAATATATGCTTGAATTAATCCAGCTTTAAATTCATTCGGTGCAGTAAACGCAAAATTTGGGACTTTTTTTACAAATGATCCAGTATTACATTCTTCTAAGAGAAATTTAGACAAATATTTATCATTAAATTTTGTCATAATTCCAGGTCCATATTGTCCTGGTCTATCATAAATAATACATTTTTTTTCAAATAATTCTGCAAATTTTTGTGTATTTTTAATAAAATGTGGGGATATATTTGTTATGCAAATTGTATAACCATTAATATTTCCTTCGGCTAAATATGCACCAATAAACCATCCAAATAAATAATCTAATTTAAAATCTTTTGAGTCTATAGAAATTGTATCTTTTACAAACGAATTGTTAATGTATTTAGCTACTGGAACTCTCATGCCAATTGTCATATTTGCACCAATAATAGGAATAACTGATTGTGTAATTTCATCGCGAATTAAATGAGAATGGCTTGTTGTAGTTTCAACTATTCTTCCACTTCTAGTTGTAACTTTCATGGTTTCACCATTTACTGGATGTCTACTTATATGTGATATTTTGTTCCAAGCGGTTTTTTCATCTTTGCTTACACCTATAATATAGTATTCCTCATCTAAATTTTCTAATAAGGTTTCTACACTATTTTTATGACCCGTGTTAAACGTCATATCGGGTAATTGTTCAATCAAATTATCACAAAATTCTCCTATAGTTACAGACATATGTTTTATAAAATTTGTGGTCTTATTTTTTGAAATTATTTTAAATTTTTCTGACCATATAGCGCTCATCTGTGTGCTTACCTCGCCAATACTTTGACCAGCAATCATTCCAACCATTTCTCCGGGGGCAACAATTGCTCTCTTATAATTTAATGTAATTGTATCTAATAACAGCGATAATGCAGCCTTATTAAATCTTTTTACAATTAACAATTCTTTAGGAGATAAATAGAAGAAGAATAATGTTTTAAATAGTTGTGTTGGTGGTGCATAGTAATTTTTCTCTAAATTTGCATAACATTGTTCAATCATTTGCAGTGCTTCTAAAGGTGTTATGTCAACTAATGAAGAACCAGAAAGATTTGTTTGTCCTTGAATATTGCTGATAATATATGAAAATGCTACTGGACAATTCACAACAATGTCTCCTTTATTTTTAAATACATATTTAATAATATCATGACGCATTTGTATCATAAATTCAATGTATTTATTTGTTTCTTTCATCATTTCTGGATATTGTTTCTTATGTCTTGTGAGAGCATTTTTTATGAATACATGACTCAATGTTTTTGATTTATTATTTTCTTCTGGAAGCAAATAATGAGAATATATTTCTTGAATGCTCATATTTAATAATGGAATAGGTTGATTTTCAACTTTTGTAGTATCAATATTATCATCTCCATATGAATATTGAACAATTTTATTTTTATTTGTCCGCACAGTCATATCATACGACACCATTAAGTCTTCTAGGCCTTTAATTAATCGTCTCTGAATGTAACCGGTAGTAGATGTTTTTACTGCTGTATCAATTAAACCAACACGACCACCCATAGCGTGGAAGAATACTTCTTGAGGAGATAATCCATTGATATATGAGTTTTCAACAAATCCACGAGCACTCGGTGAATCATCAAATTTTGTGTAATGTGGTAATGTTCGATGTTCAAATCCATATGGAATACGTTTTCCATCAACATTTTGTTGTCCTAAGCAAGAAATCATAAATGAAATATTTAAATCAGACCCTTTTGATCCAGCAAGAACCATAGTAACAAAACGATTATTTTTAGCTAAACTTTTAAGACCGACTTTTCCAGATTCAGATGTAGCTTGGTTTAAAATATTATTAACTTGAGTTTCAAATTCTTCTTCGTTCGTTTTGCCAGTATTGTTTTCAAATATTCCGATTTGGGTTTGATCTATTAAATTTTTAACCTCATTTTTCTTTTGAGTAATAATTTTAATGATTTCTTCATTTGTTTTTTCATCTGAAATCAAATCACTAATTCCTACACTAAATGCACTGGATTTCATATATTCAGTAACAACATTTTGCAAATCATCGACAAATTTTGAAGAAGCCATATTGCCAAAATCATTGCATATTCTGTGTAATAATCCTTTTGTTCCGGCACCTAAAACTGCTTTATCCATTTGTCCGCGAATATATTCTCCATTTTGAATTTCTAATACTGCATTTGATGTTTTAAAATCATCTTTGTCTTCTTTAAATGCTTTTGTTTTATATTTCATAGATAGAGGAGGCATAATTTGACTTAAAATATCAAAATTTGTTATTCCTCTTTTAGAATCCACGTTTTCTAGTAATTTATTTTCATTCACACAATTAAACATCATTAACAAATTCATTGCTTCTCTAGGTGTAAATGAAATCCCTTCTCTCGTAAATTGAAATGCTCCTAACATTGAATCTTGATAAATACCTATAATTGTTGAATTGTTTGCTGGACTAACGATCTGAAATGGAACTGCTGCTAAGTTTCTTAATTCTGCTTCTGATTCTGGATCTTGAGGCATGTGTAAATTCATTTCATCCCCATCAAAATCCGCATTGTATGGACGAGTGTCTGCAACATTCATTCTAAATGTGTCACCTCGCGTCATAATTCGTGCAATATGACACATCATACTCATTCTATGAAGTGTAGGTTGTCTATTAAACAAAATAGCATCTCCATCCATCATATGTCTGTGGACAATATCGCCTTCTTCAAGAACAATAGATTGTCTATCGAGATAATAACGTAGTGTAATAGTTTCGCCGTTTTGCTTTTCTAACATTTTAGCACCTGGCCATATATCTGGACCATTTTGTACCAATTTAGTTAAATAAGCACGATTAATTGCATTGACAGTTACTGGTTTAGTAATATTTTTTGCAATTTTCATGGGAATACCAAGTTCTTTTATAGATATATTTGGATCTGCAGTAATAACAGACCTTGCACTAAAATCCACACGTTTTGCCATAAGATTGCCTCTCATTCTTCCACCTTTTCCGTTCAATCGATCTTTAATCGATTTCAAAGGGCGTCCAGAACGTTGAGCAACAGACGCTACTCCGGGAATTTTATTATCAACTTGAGTAGCAACATAATACTGCAAAACAGTAGTCCAATCATCGATTACATTTGCCGGCGAATTATTTTGTATTTTTTCTTGTAATGTTTTATTTGTTTTTATGATATTTACCAATATATGACTTAAATCATCTTCAGACCTTTGCTGAGCATCATGCTTTACTGAAGGACGAACTGCTGGAGGCGGAACAAGCATTACTTGACAAATCATCCAATCTGGTCTTGAATAAATCGGACTAAATCCCATAAAAGATACATCCTCGTCAGATATTCTTTTTAATATTTTTATTGCCATTTCTGGAGTAACTTTAATTACAATAGGTTCTGCATCAGCGCCTTCATTTTTCCATTCAGCAAATATAGTAGCAAGTCCTTCTTTTCTAATTTTATTTGGCTGAAGACAACCGCAACCATCATCAATATCTTCACCACAACGTTTTATTTTACTTGCTAATGAAAACACATATTTCCATCTTGCATCGCCTTGCAATTTTAAAGCTTGACTATACTTTTCTTTACTTACCAATAGTTTACTGCATTTAAAACATACACAACGCAAACATTTTAAAACTGTGCTTAAAAATTGGATATAATATACTGGACGTGCAAGTTCAATATGTCCGGCATATCCCGGAGTTTGCATATAATCAAGACCATCAGTTGGACATATTAAACCAGGTTCTAAAACACCCATTCTAGGATCAAATAATCCTCCAATAACTGGTTTATTATTTATATAAGTATCTCTACTTGTAATTTCTGCAACCGATCCCTTTCTAATTTCATCGGGAGATAAAATGCTAAATTGAATACCAATAACTTTTGAACAATTTGCAGTTGACATATTTAATTTGGACATCTATTATAATATAATACAATAGATTTATATTGTTTTTACAAATCAATTTTTTATTAAAATAAATTCTGTAAATTGCTAGTATATGCAAAAATCTTTTATTTTTATTTCTTAAATTATTTAAAATACTTATATTATATTATAATATATGAAAAGTAAAAGTAAATTAAGAAATGTAAAAAAACAAAAATCCAAAAATAAAACATTAAAAAAATCAAACAAAACGATATCTTGCAATGAATTCTGTAAAAATTATTATGTTTATGAAATAGATAAGGATAATAAAAAGTTTGCAGAATCAGCTAATATTACTTATAAACCAACAAAAAAAGATAGAGATTTTAGGATGTCTAGTTGTAAAAAAAATTTTTGCAATAAAGATTGTAAAACTAATTATAAATATTCTGATAAAGAAAGTGAACAACTTTTTAAAAAAAATATAAAAAATAATTTTATAACAAATATGAAACCAAAATTAATAGATATAATGAAGTCAAAAGGTGCTATATCATACTGTGATGGATTTATTTATAACCCATTTAATAAAAATAATTTATAATTTTTCTCTCTTTCATCGAGATTAAATAATAAAATTAATTATATTTAGTTACTAGGTAATTTATAATATAATAATTTAAAATAAAACTTAAATATATACATTATAATAATAATAAGATGTCGTCAAATAAAGAACATATTTTAAAAATGAATAAAAATAAAAAAACAAATGAAAAATTGCGTAAAAAAAAGACAAACGAAGATTCAGATAATAGTGATAATGATTATATGGAAAGTGATACAAGTGAAAGTGATGAAATAGAAACGAAACAAAAATCAAAAAGTGTAAATAAAAAAAATACACAAACCTCTAATATTAAACAAAAAAAAGGTGTTGACATTATTTCAAAAAAATATGTAAGATCTAATTCAAATTCAAAAATAAATAAAAATAAAAAGGAAATTAGTGAAGATGAATGGGAAACAGAAAGTGAAGAACATGAAAAAAATACAAAAAAATATAAAACGCAAAAAGGTAAAATAGAAATTAATGACAGCGATAGTGAAAGTGATAGTGAGTATATACCTTCTTCTCAAGAAGACGATGACAATGATGATGAAGATGAGTATGAAACTGAATCTGATAGTGAAGACTATGAAGATGAAGATGAAGATGAAAAAGAAACGAAAAAAAAAACAAATAGTAGAACAAAAGAAAAAGGTAAGGTTGAAAAATCAAAATACGAAAAGAATCAAAAAATTAATTTAGTTTTTACACTTGGCAATGATGAAGATGATTATTATGATGATTCT
>Ga0214921_10004055_pt1 | contig 21961 bp, 22 predicted proteins | sample LL1505_MetaG_FD_177992 | JGI IMG/M metagenome (GOLD analysis project Ga0214921, IMG submission 177992) | Freshwater microbial communities from Lake Lanier, Atlanta, Georgia, United States - LL-1505 | ecosystem: Environmental > Aquatic > Freshwater > Lake | place: USA: Georgia | collected... | reverse complement strand
CCTATTATTGCGGATGCAGAGGCAGGATTTGGCGGTGTCCTAAATGCCTTTGAGCTGACGAAAGCCATGATTAAGGCGGGTGCTTCTGCCGTTCATTTTGAAGATCAACTATCCTCTGTCAAGAAGTGCGGTCACCTGGGTGGAAAGGTCTTGGTCCCCACTAAAGAGGCCATTGATAAGTTGGTAGCAGCCCGTCTTGCCGCTGACACCATGGGTGTTCCACTTCTAGTTGTAGCACGTACCGATGCAGAAGCCGCGGATTTACTCACTTCTGACTATGACGCCAATGATCAGCCATTTATTACAGGTGCACGTACAGCAGATGGATTCTTTAAAACAAAGAAAGGTCTTCAACAAGCCATTTCGCGCGGCCTTGCCTATGCTCCCTATGCGGATATGGTATGGTGTGAAACAGGTAAGCCTGATTTGAAGTTCGCAAAGGCCTTTGCAGATGCCATTCTAGAGAAATTCCCTGGAAAGCTACTTGCCTACAATTGCTCACCCTCTTTCAATTGGAAGAAGAATTTGTCTGATAGCGAGATCGCCGTCTTTCAACAGGAGTTGGGCAAATTAGGATACAAATACCAGTTTATTACTCTTGCAGGTATTCATTCTATGTGGTACAATATGTTTGACTTGGCAAAGGATTATATGGAGCGTGACATGACCGCCTACATTGAGAAAGTTCAGGAGCCTGAATTCCAGGCACGTTCCAAGGGTTATACCTTTGTTTCTCACCAGCAGGAAGTTGGTACCGGCTATTTTGACGAGGTAACCAATGTGATTCAGTCAGGCCTGTCTTCTACTACGGCATTGGCAGGATCAACCGAGAAGGAGCAGTTTTAAATAAATCATGCGATAATTTATGTATTAATTTACTACAAGTAATACATAGGTTTTATCATGTCACTCTGTGTGCATAATATACGTCAAAGTACAATGAATATGGAGAAGCTTATGAAGCTATCATTGGAAAATGTTCCACAATTATTATCTCTGTATCAGCGTACATCCTTTCCATTAAAGGGTAAACATGTGGCGCTTTGCCTTGAATCTCGATTTTCTCCAATGATGGAGCGTGTATTGATTCAAATGTCTCGATTTCTAACAAATGAATGGTCTGTTATCCTCTATGTAACAGAAAATGTATATTCATCCTATCAAGAATTATGTCAACGCCTAGGAAATGGAATTCAAGTCATGTTACTTCAGCGTACCCTATCTGATATCTCTCACTATAATGAAATTATGATGGATATATCCTTTTGGAAAGAATTTGAGCATTTTCAAAAGGTTCTAATTTTTCAAACAGATACGATGATGTATCGATCGGGCATTGAACAATTTTACGAGTATGATTATGTAGGTGCTCCATGGCCTACTGAATTGCGATTGCCTGTCTGTGTAGGAAATGGAGGATTTTCTCTTCGAACGATCTCTGCTATGATTGATTGTCTATCTAAAAGAAAAAATATTAAAATTCCACCTTATACGCAATATGTTACGAATGCAAAGCGTCTTAAAGGCAAACAGCCTGAAGATGTATTTTTTTCACAGGGAATGTCACAATTAGGATATAAGATTCCATCTAGTATCATTGCATCCTCTTTTTCAATTGAAACTATAAAGCATAATCATCGTACAATTGGATCACATCAATTGGATCGATTTGCACCGTTATTATCAAATACGTTATTGATAAATAGTGTTATGCCTTATTTTATACCTGAATTACTTGAACGACAAAATCATCGATTTGGATGGAATTATGTTATGTCTCATTTATATTCAGTCTGTACCAATCCAAATGGTATTTATTTAAATACATGGGCCGATGTACACTATTTATTTCGTAAACCGGTGCGAACAACCAAACCATGGGTAGGAATCTTTCATTTTACACCCGTTCATACACAAATTTATCACAAAAATTGTAATATTGATCTTTTGCTACAAAATGATATTTTTATTCATGATTTAACTTATTGTAAAGGGATTTTTACACTATCGGAGTATATGCAACGACATGTTAAAGACATGTTGGCATCCATTGGATTTTCACATATTCTTGTAGAGCAATTATATCATCCTGTTGATTTTACAGCAGAACTATTTGATCCTGATCAAATTGATAAGATTCAAACTATTATTTCTCTAGGAACACAATTACGATATAATAGTACTATTTATAAATTGAAAACAAATCATAAACGTATTTGGTTACCAGGACGAAATCGCGAGGATTGTTACCAGTTTTTAGAGGATGAATGTATTGAGTTTGGAATACCATTAACAGAGGAAGAATTTTATAAAGTGTCAATTGAAAAACTACCCGATGATGAATATGATTGTGTTCTTGGTACAAGCTTTGTTATCATTGATTTAATAGATGCAAGTGCAAATAATTCTATTATTGAGTGTATTGCACGTAATATTCCCTGTTTTGCAAGACGACTTCCTGCAGTAGAAGAATATATTGGTTCTACCTATCCATTACTATTTACAAATCAAGCGGAGCTGGAATCCATGCTAGAGAATAAAGAACTAATTCGATCGGCATACCAATATTTAGTTGATCATCCTGAATTAAAAACAAGACTGAAAATGGATACCTTTTTACATGGTATTCTTCAATCTAATATTACAAAAGAAATTTTTAATATATCGAATGATGTTATTACAAGTCCATTTCATGATCAGACGCCTGATGAAATTACAAAAATAGTATATCGTGATTTAATGATACAAGATCATGATGTTACATGGGATAAATGGGCATTTTATACTAAAATTGAAGGTAATATACTATACGATGAAGATGTCATTCGTGCTATAAAAAAAGGGAAAGAAATTGCAATGCAACTATTATTGATCAGCCCATCACTAACAATAAACTATGGTAATCATTCTACATTTATTGATATTACACATGACGTACTTTCAACATGCATTGAATCCGTTGATTTTCAGGTAAATGGTATTGTAGATCGCAAATGGTGTATTTATATTCCGGCAGGAAAAGAAATACGAAATCAGCTATTTTATGATCCACTGTGTGATGTTGATAAAGTAATCAAAGTAATACAGTATGGAATTACAACATTATATGATACAAAGACAAGTTATTTATTAACAATCGTATAATCGTGTTTAATAAACAAATATAAATCTAATTTAACTAACTAGAGAATGTCACATAAAATAAGTTGTTATATCAACTTATATAATGATTTTTATTTATTAGATTATATTATTCCACAACTTGTATCATTTGTTGATGAAATTGTAATTGTTGATGGACCCTATGAGTGGTGTATTGAATCATTCAAACAAGCAGGTGTATATTATGATGCATATCCTCCTGAAATTCAAAGACTAATAGGTCAATATCCCTCTACGATTAAATATAGTTATCGCATATTTAAAGATGAATATGAAAAAAGAGTGTATGGATATAATCAGTGTACACATGATTTAATACTATTAATTGACTCTGATGAATTACTCTATTTACCCATGATTGAATTAAAATCATTTTTAGAATCAAATCAACCCGTTGGATCTTGTCCTATTATTAATATGTGTAATTTTGGATATTTATTCACAAACGGAAGTGCAAGAAAAAATATCTTTTTTAATAGAAAAGTAATATCGGCAGAAGATCATATTGATTATTTATGGTTAGTAGGTGTAAAACAGAAAGCTCCAAATTTTCATCTTATCTATTATATCCAATCATGTATGATCTATCATTTATCTTTATTTAGAACAAAGGAATCATTAATCACAAAATATATTTTTTATATTTCTCTTTATTCACAGGGTAAAGTAAATAATATATTTAGTACATATAATTCTATATTTTCAAAAAATATCATAAAAGAGGTTTTTTCTAATTCAAGAATTGAAATGTTAGGATTGCCTTCAAGTCAAATTGTATATGATATGAATAATAATAATGAAATATTAGATAACATTATCAAACCACTACAGTCATTTGATTCATTTTACTTACAAAATAAAGTAGGATCATCTATTTTATCTTCTGTTCCATTTTATGCAGTTATTCATCATCATCCAATAAAATCACAATATCAAATTACAATAAAATTAAAAGAATTTGTTCCTACCGCATTAATTAAAATTCATTATATAAATCTAAATGACGCTCTTATACATGATTCAAAAATATTTGAATATAAAAATACAAATGAATTCATATTATCATATCATATACCATCGGATCCAGTTGTAATAGACATTATTGAATTATGTACATGGGGATTAGATCATACCATTAATAGAATTGAATTCATAGAAATAACGGATTAATGTTCTCTTTAACGTACTCTTGTAGTACTTTTGCAAATTTACTCTTACTATCCGCAAATGGAATTGTTTGATCGCATTCTAATACAGTATGTGTAAGCATATTGTGTGTAAAATTATTATTTGTATAGTTAAATGCTATAAATTTAATATTCTTATTATATGTATATAATAAATCATATAATGTAATAAGGCTATCTTTTTTATCAATATTATTATAAATATTGTCATAATGATTCACACTAATAAATAATAAAGGTTGATTTGAAAGAATAGCAGTAATTAAACGATTATATCTTCTTTTATATTTATCTGTTATTTCTTTGAGATCATTTTCTGTAAACAACTCTAATTGACTATGCGATGTATCATGCCAATAGTGAAAATGATAGATTTTATCACTATAAAAATATCGATCTCCAAATAAAAGTATTTCAAATGAATCTTCTAATGTATTTAGTTTATGTGGACATTCTAGTAATTCTTTACATTTTAATGTAATTTGTTCAATAAAACTATGTCCAATATAGTCAAATGGAAATGCACATGTACGTAATGACACCATATTAAATTTGTCATCAATGCATTGACATGTATAACATTCTTCACCTAAAGGAATAATATAATCATAGTTTGATTGATTAGGTATCATACTATATTAAATATAATTAATTAAATAACTTGCCGTACTATATAGTATATTATAATAACTGCGTATAAGCTCTTTAGATATAATTAATTATAGAAACATCCTTCTAATAGATCACAATTGGTATAGTAAAGACTATAGTTAATTAATAATCTCCGGATAATGGGTCATTTTTAGATCAAACAATAAAATATTTCTTGTCTGCTTTCCTAAAGATACACATAAAATTAAGAATGGAGATTTTTTATAATAATAAAATATATATATACATACTAAAAATGGATATAGGAATTATAATTAATACATGTAAAAATTATTATAGAAATCTAACAGAATTAATTCCACAATTATCTTTACTTCCTATTCCAAAAGAAAATATTATAATTATCTCTGGTCAAGAAGACAATGAATCAATTATATATGAAAGTGGTATTAAAATAATAAAGGTATCCTATACTGCACTTCATTTAACATGTGCAGTATATTTAAATGAACATATAGATGAATATCCTAACATTACCTATTGGCTTATATTGCCCGATACTATTAAACTAGGTGATAAATTTTTTGAAAGAATTATCTACTATTATAATTTATATTTAAAAGAACAAACCCCTTGTAGTTTGCCATTTATTAGTCCATATGTTAGACCTACGATGGACATGGGATTTATTCATAGAGATCACTTTTACACTATGTCAAATTATTTATCTACATTAAAAATATATTCTACTGAAAAAACACAACTTATTCAATTAAAAACACGATTAATTTATAATGAAGATGTGATATTTGGTCTACCTCCTACTGTAGCAAATACACCTATTTCATTTGAGTATAAAAATAATTATGTTAAACCAACTGTATTTATTACAAATCATGCTCATGAACTAAATGAGACCCCTTTAGAAAATGGCTTTATTAACTGTGTATATATTCAATTATTAGATCTATATAAGTATCAACGAAACTATAAAGGATTTGATATGGATCTTGTATTTGAGTTAGATAACCCTAATGCGTAAAAGTCATTAAATTCTTGTCTCCTACGGAAATAGCCCGCTGATAGCTCAATTGGTAGAGCGGAGGACTGTAGTCGTTTGTTGGATATCCTCAGGTCGCTGGTTCGATTCCGGCTCAGCGGAGTCTTTTTTGATATCATATCATGATCTCAAAAATGACATTTTATTCTAAATTTAGACACGTTTAATAAACAATTGAGAATTTTGCAGTTTGAATCCCTCAAAATAAGAGGAATAAATGGATAGAAAATGTTGAACCCCTTCATTAACCTCTCGATCATGCATATCATCAAAAATAATCCATCCTCCTTTCTTTATTTTCTTGCAACTTAGAACGGCATCTTCAAGTACATAACGTTTTTCATGATTTCCATCAATATAGATAATATCAAACGATTCATCCAAAAATGTAGGGACAATATTCTCTGATAAGCCACGATGAAGATAAACCTTATGAAGGTCTACAGGGGATAATTTGGAAAGATTTGTAATAAATGTCAAATAATTACATGACTGTTTCCGCTGATATTCATGATAGCCATCATAATCAATCCATGGATCCACACAATGAATCTGCGTATCAGAATGTTCAGCATAGGTCTTCATGTAGCTACACACATTGGCACCATGATAGGCGCCAATTTCCATGATACGAATAGGACCTGTGGGAAGAGGAATAATTGTTTTCCATTTATAGGACAGGTTATATACATTTCCCTGGAATCCTTCAGGAAGTTGTGTCTTTTCAAAATCATTAATCTTGGAATAATCGTAGCGATTCTCCATCTAGGAATAAACTGCAAAAGATGCTTTACGCCCTATTATGATCAATAATGCATTTGCTTTAATTTGTATTTAATTTCATTATAAAATGATCATAGATTGATTTATGCAGAACAGCATGTATACGTTACACCTACTTGTGGATTTCCTACACAACCACCCGTCTGATACCTGCAAACTTGATCTGTAAAGTAGTAATTGGGTCCAAGCTGGTTCGCGCAATAGTTACACATCCATGCACATCCTGTTCCAGCACTGACGCTGAATGAGATGCAACCATTAGTGATTTCAGTGCAGGTTTGGGGGACAAGTGTGGCTGGAGGTAGGGTAGCTTTTACAGAGTACGTGACAGACAAAAGGGCAAGAAGGGCAAAGAGGAGACGCATTCTATATAATAGAATATGATTTTCTTTAAATAATTACTATTTTTAATAAAAAGTAGAGTGTTACGCACTACGAAGTGCATAACATTGATACAATAATTGCACCAGCGATACAACACAACAATATTGTATATCGTAGAATGTTTCTATTATAAATCATCTGTACTGTATTTTGATCGATATGTATTATTTCTACATTTTTATGCACATCTTTCATGCATAGAGGACATCGTGCACGAATCATAATCCAGTTCTCAATACACTGTTTATGATATTCATGATGACACTCTAGTTCTTTCCATTCCATTTCTGCATCATCTAAACAAATGATGCACTCTTTTTTCTCTTCCTGTGTATGATTTATTTCCATTCTGCATGATATGATATCACTTCCTTTTCAATTTTATACAGTAATCGCAGGAAGTGAACCACTCAAGGATGTAACGTAAACCGTTATATGGGTTTGATTAGACATGATCTATTACGATACTTCTTAATACGTTCTGCCGTCATAAACTTACTACAAAACTCTTTTAGTTTCTCCTCATCTTTTCGATGTTGTTCTAATGATTCTACAAAATGACTCCATCGTTTGATCCATTTTGGATCTTCTACCTTTTCTCCTGCATGTGATTCTATATAGGCCTTGAATTTGTCCAATTTATTTTCTAAGAAGGCTCGAACCACGGTAACTGCAGGCCATTGCTCTCGATTTTCCTTCTCCACAATATCTTTTGCACATAACTGATTGTGTCGAATGCGTCTTAGATTTTCTACAAATGCTTTGATAACCGGCTCCGCTTCTTTATTGCCTTTGACGGATGCAATAAATGTGATCCATTCCTGATCCCAATTAGGGTGTTTTGTCATATCATTTTGTTGTTGACAATATATTTTGTAGATACCCTCTTTATTTTCTTGTATAAATTCATTAATTTGTTTAATTTTCCATTGTTTGGGTATAATTTCTTTCTTCTCTAGAAGTTGCTGAATATCATTTGAAATGGGCTCTTTTGGAAGAATGATCTCATTTAATGGTTTATATTCTTGAGAGATTGTGGGTTGTGTTTCAGGATCCTCTATTTTAATTCGTGGTTCAAACTTTGATAAACGACTAGTAATTTGTTTCTTGGAAATATAATCAGTAAGTTCTGCATATTTTTGTACGATTTGTGTTGCATTGTTACAAATGGATTCATAGGTTCGATCTTTCTTCATCAAATTACAGTGGCCACAACAGGCTTTACAATTTTCAAGAAGGTATCCTTTTGAATTATCAAATCGATCTACTCCATTATTTGTTAATGAGCCGCACAAATAACACGGTTGTTTCACTATTTCTGAAAATTCTATTTCCGATAGTTCAAAGGAGATATTGCGTGAATTTGTGCTCTTTGAATAGGCTTTATAGGATGGAATCGTTTTAGACAGATAGGTGATCCATTTTTCTAGTAATTCGGGCGAAATAGGCTGTTGTTTAGTTTGATATAAATGAATTACCTGCATTTTATCAATAAACTCTTGAGGATGTTGTGAACCTTTTAGAACATTACAGGTTTCGCAGCAGGGAACCACATTTTCTTCGATATACCCTTCTTGATTATTAAGACGATCGATTCCATTTACTTCACTTTCTTTATAATAATCACAATAGAAACAGGATTTCATAATTAATTCTTGAAATAAAGATTTAGAGAGGGAGAAAGAAATACCACGTTTCTTTGCGCCTTTGACATAATGATTCCAAATAACGTGTTTATTGGCAAAAGCCTCTGCTTTAAAATTTCTTTCGCGCTCAGGTCGTTTGCTTTCTTGTTTGACTAACTTCTCATAGCATGGAATGCATCGTCTAAGAGGCTTATCATGTTTTCCTTTCGCTCGTATCTCATCTGTCAAGGTTCGTCCGCAATCCAAGCAGAGATTGGGATCTTGTCGTTTTTTATCTTCCCGTTTTCGGTCATTGATTCGGGACTTGTGAAGACAGTGTGTACATGTTGCTTCATGATCTGCTAAGATTGTATAACATCCACGGGTAATGTCACAGTATTTAATATTTTCCTTATTTGCTTTATCGATGATTGCTTGGCGTTTATGCTTAGAACAATATTGCTCAGTTGTGTTTTTACCACAGAGTTCGCCTTTTCTTGCACCTTGCTGAATCGGTGCCTGGCAAGACATTCTTGTATATGCCGTAGAAGATAAGATGCATGGATGGTCAAATTTAGTGCGTTTGGATATTTCATATATTTTTTATGTACCGAACATCGGAATTAAAAAATATATTAATTTTTATTAATTTTTTAGTTGTAATACAAAATACAATACAAAACCAAGTAAAAGTACTTAGTTCGAGTAAGCAAGACCACCCCAAGTGGTATTTCCCTCCATGTTTCCAAGGAAGCTGGACTGTACCTTAAGCATTCTCAGGTTGATTAGACCTTCATTGAATACCGATGCCTTTGCAGTCTCTGAAACGGTTTCATAGCCTATCATAGCGGCCTTAGAAACTCGCCTGCGGATTGCCCAATCCTTTGCGTTTTTACGATGTCCGAGGTCATTATCCTGGATTTTCATTAGTCTTTCAACTAAGGAATCGTAGCAAAGGCTGTCAGGGGTTTCCCGCAACCAGGTCATCTTGCGGCGTTGGATCTCTCCAACACCACTAGCTAGTCATACTGTTTGTCCCTGCTTGATCGCAGGGCAGCTAGCTTTTGAGCACAGGTGATTTGCTAATGCAAATCCGTACATTAACGCAGCACAAGCGTTTAGTACGAAGTTAATGCCCGACATAATACGAAGAACGTTGTAGTTGGTGGCATAGACGCGGACCGTCGACGACAGGTTGGTGCCTACAGCGTTGTTCGAGACCGTCAACAGCAGCGTGGTGTTATCGATACGCGACAAGTTGCATGTGCCCGATGGCTGGTGCTGCTCAGGCTGGAGAGCGAACGAGTACACGTTGATGCCGACTGCTGGGATGTTGGTGTGGTGCTGGTATGGCTGGACCCAGTTGAAGTAGTTGCCATCGCGAACCTGGAAGCGGTCGTGACCGTTGAGCTGGAGGAGAGCAGTGATGGTTGGGTTCTTACCCGCCATACCCTCAACGCGAGTGACGGAGTAACCCGACTCGAGTACGCAGCGATCCCACCAGTCCGAGTAGTTGAATGGCTGCTGACCCTTCCATGGGTTGATGATGTTGTCATCGCACGACACGAACGAGTCACGCTGAACGACCCACACGAGTTCCTTGCATGGGTGGTTAAAGTTGAGCTTGAGCTTGTTGGCCGACGAGGTGATCGACTCACCACCCGTGAACTGGAGGACATCGATGAGGTACTCGTGCGAAACCTGGGCGAACTTGCGGCGCTCATCCGTGTCGAGGTAAATGTAGTCGACATAGAGCGAAGCAGCGGCGAGACCGCACTGGCCCACGCGGTTGCGAATGGCGTGTGGGTCCGACGAGTTCGAGTAGTCCCAGCAGACGTTGTTCAAGGTGTTGAACTCGAGGTTGATGCGGACCTCGTGGTACTGGAGCGCAATCAATGGCAAGGCGAGACCTGGGTTGCGGCAGAACCAAAACTGGAGTGGAATGTACAGGGTGTACATTGGGGCGCACGAGGTGATAACCTCGGAGGTGAGTGGCTCACCGCCGTAGCAATCGTTGTCGCAGGTCGAGCCACCCTGGTAGAGAAGGTTCGTGAGCTCGGGGACGTTGCCAACCATCTTGGCATAACCGGCCTGCTTACCAGCCTCCTGTGTAAGCTCGTTCCAAATGTGGAGCCAATCACCGTACTGCTTGTCGATGCGCTGACCACCGATTTCAATTTCAACGTAATCAATGATGTTGTGGCCGATCCAGTTGAGCCAGCGGAACTGAGCGCCTGAGCCGTCCGTCGACTGGAGAGAGACCTGTGGGAGGGTCGCCTGGAGGTACATGCGGTGGATCAAATCACCATTGCGCTGAATGGTGCAAGTGACCTTCTTGCCGAAGTTGGGAGCACCGTTGAAGGGGTTCTCAATCGACTCCATCGCAAAGTTCGTGTGACGGCGGTACACGACCTTAAAAAAGGTGATCTGAGGGTTACCGGTAAGGTAAACATCCTGAGCGCCATAGGCAACGAGCTGCATCAAACCACCACCAGTCATTTTTCTATACCTTGACTCAACAAAAAAAATTTGGAAAATCACAACTTTTGAAAAGTATGCCATGTAAACTTGTGAAAATAGATAGATTTGTACTATGAGATACATCATGAACATCGAGTAACAATGTAGAACATGATTCTTTTGTCATTCGCAAAGTACCGGAATCCTTTCCGTCCATTATGTATACTGTCTTTTCATGAATAAATTGACAAGTATACTGTATGATTCTGTTTTAATTGTTAATATCATTAACAGTATAAAAAAGAATAAAACATTATATAATGATGATTTATATGAGAATCAATTAATATAATTCCGGAGTATTCTCATTATAAAAAGAATTTGTATCTGTGTTTCTCTATATACTTTACATGAGTTTGAAAGGTCTATACGGCATAATATATTTCAGTAGGCCAATGTCCTAAAACAACCACACTTTTTCAGAAATCACGAGTTATTCTATTAATATATATAATCTATATATATTACACTATGATAATTTATATACATATTTGTCAAAAAGGAGAATGGCAACGGTCGTGGTGCATGTTAATAGAACAAATAAAAGACTCTGGATTATATGATAAATGTGAACAAATACGATGTGGCATATTAAGTGATACAGCAAAAACACAAATGAACGATTTATTCATAGATCCTAAAATATCAATTGTATATAACGGCTATTGTGCAGAATATGAACGTCCTACTCTTCTTCATATGCGAGAAGCTGCTATTAATAACGAGAGTGATGAATTTTTCTATTGTCATACCAAAGGTATACAATGGTATGGAACACCACATGAAGAAAATGTATTAGATTGGATAAAGCTTCTTATATATTGGAATATTGAATTATGGAGAACCGCAACAGATAAATTAAAAAATTATGATACTTATGGCTGTAATATTACAACAGGTAATGGACAATGGCCATTACATTATTCGGGTAACTTCTTTTGGGCAACAGGTAATTATCTAAAACGTTTACCATCTATTATCAGTGAAGGATACACTGATCCTGAGTTTTGGATATGTAGTGCTAATCCACAGTACTTTAATGCATTTAGCAGTGGTCATGAAGGAGGTGGTCATTATATTTGTAGGTACCCTGAAGAAAAATACAGAATTAAAACAACGCTTTAGTACGTTAAAATACCAATCATGTACAATCAAATTATTTTACAACAATCATTCTACCTTTTTTGGATTTTTGTATAGTCATTTTAAAATGGATTCTAGAAGATCCATATGGTGTTTTTATACCAGCTTTGCCAGTATTATTGCAGCGGTATGCTTATTTTTGAAAATCAGAGTATTTACAACATATATATACCATGAAAAGAGGGATTTAAAACCACTCCACTCATACCGTATAAGTAGTTATGAGCGACGGTGCGTTTTTTAAAGTGAAGAGTTCAAAGCGAAGTAATCCTGAAGCTCGTACCACACTCGATGCCATTCATAATCAGAAGATTCAAAATATGATGGAAGAAAAACAAAATATTGATGCCTATCGAGAAGAACTAGCACAAATGAGAAAGAAAATACAAGAAACATCATCGGATATGGAAAGTTGGAGACTGGAAAGAGATGCAGATGCTCTAGAAAAACGGATTCAGGCCATTGAAAATGGAACCGACGTAATGGATTATTATCTTCGTACAGGTGATATTTTGTATAATTATTATGATATTCAAGATAAAATCCAACAGGGCACTGCAACATTTGCATCCAATAAAGCCAAACGAGGGTCCATTTTAGCTATTTTAGAGGAGGTTGCATTAGATTCTACACCCGAAATGACAGGAACATTTCAACTCAATTCAAGTCATAATGGAGTAGATCATGCACCACCGAGTGAAAAGAAGAGTTTTCAGCGAAATCAGCTATTAAATGACTATTTACAACTAGAAGATCCTGCCATGGGTCGTAGTAATCAAGATGAATATGATGATCCATGGACATTATGTGATCATTGTGGAAATGAAATGAATATGTGTCTGAATGAAGCCAATTTGACATGTGCCAAATGTGGACACCAGGAATTTATTTTGGTAGATAGCGATAAACCATCTTATAAAGATCCACCTCGTGAAGTGTGTTACTATGCATATAAAAAGATCAACCATTTTAACGAATGGTTGGCCCAGTTTCAAGCGAAAGAAAGCACCGAAATTCCATCTGACATCTATGATGAAATCTTGGTACAATTAAAGAAAGAACGTATTACAAATATGGGTGCGCTAAAACCAACCAAGTTGCGCGAAATTCTTCGCAAAATGAAATGTTCAAAATACTACGAGCACATTCCTCATATTATTAATCGTCTAAATGGACAAAATGCGCCATTTATGTCACGCGAAGATGAAGAAAAATTACGTCATATGTTTCGAGAGATTCAGCCATCTTTTAAGAAGCATTGTCCAAAAGGACGTCGTAATTTTTTATCCTATGGATATGTATTATATAAGTTCTGCGAATTACTAGAAATGGATGAGTATTTGGCTTGTTTTCCATTACTCAAAAATCGCGACAAACTCTACCTACAAGATAAGACATGGGAAAAGATCTGTTCAGATCAGAAGTGGCAATTTGTACGAACTGTGTAGTACCATACGATAGCAATCATATTCCAAAAATAATTCCTCTGTAAACAGAAATGGCCAGTTTTGGTGCGGAATTTATGTATCACCTTGTGGTGAATAACATTGCACCGATTATGGCTTCTAGTCTTACAGGAATGTACTCCTCATATTTTTCGGGTCGAAATTTGCCCACCCCGACGCTTTTACAACCCTGCATCGATGATGAACGCGAATTGGATCAGCTACAAATGGATCGAATGGTAAAATGGATGGGACTCATTTTTGAAGATTCATTTGTTATGATTGACGCCTCTTCTTATCAATGTTCACCAGGCACGATCTGCTCACATACCATACCTTGCCCTTCTGCTGCACAAACAGGAGAGAAAGAAGAGACGCATAAAGCGTATAAAAAAGAGCTCTACAATATTTACATGACCATTGTATCAGACTTCAAACAATACCAGCATTGGAAGGAATATAACACAAACATTTGGGTCTTTTCTTCCTACCGAAACAAAAATACGAAAGCCCTTGCTAAGAAGATTCTAGATGACATTCGTCTCTTTCATGAAGGCTTAAAAATGTTCTCCATGTTTGAAAAATTGTAATGCATAAGTAGATGGATGCACCCCTTCTTCAACATCTTCCTTCAGAAGAAGAACGGGAGGATAACTCATCGATTGAAACGGATCAGTTGGATGAATTGGCAGCAATTCGCCGAACTCTTCAAGAGATTATGGAGGAACTCAAGGCAATAAAAGAGAGCCTTCAGCGCATGGAGAATGAATCAGGTTGTATCATTACATGATGTGGATTTCCAGGTTCACGAATGGGTTCGATCAATCGGCGCTCCAATTCCAAAATTCGCATTACCAATTGAATACTAAGGTGATTTTGTTCATGAATATAAGTTTGAATGAACTCTTCTAATTCGCGAATGCGACGTTGAAGAGCTTCCATTCTATCTATTCTTTTAAAATTGACGACGGGCATTGGATTCAAATTATAAACATGAAATCCCATCTTCAATTCCTTAAGAATCAGCTATCCTGTGTTACCTATCGACCAACACAGTTTGAGTATTACGCGGCAATTCACTTAACTACATTATATCAGCGACCCTTTTATGTCTATCAGGATCTTCCTATTAGTCATAAGCTTGATGCCGGATTTCCTTTAACAGACAAAGGCATTGATTTAGTAGATGAATGCTTTCGTCATATCGTGCAAGTAAAATATTATAATGGTACAAATAAGATTCATTATGGAAAACTGTCTACCTTTCTTGCTACCCCCTTGCTAGTTGGAAGAAAAGATCTGACTCTAACGCTCGTTCGAACACCGCAATCACGAGTTCATTCGGATATTCAGAAGATCATTCGACGAGGTGATCTCAACGACGTCGTGTTATCCTCCGATGTACGCGTTTGAGACGGCGGGTACCGCCTCGTTTAGGAGGAAGACCTCTTCTATGATGTGCCTCTACATCGTTATCGCACATTATTTCAAAATTCTCACATAAAAATGATTGTATACTTCCCATCCTACTATCTTCTTCGTTTTTTATGAAACCATCATAAATAATAGAATAACTATTCAATATGATAGGATATTATCCGTTGTGTATTTACAAACGGGCAGGGAAGCCGACAAGGTTGGCACCTAGACCAAAACCAGCACCTTGACGCGCCGTAACACCCACGCTTGGGCTAACTGCATCAAGAATGGCAAATACGACGGCGGCCAACACGGCAAGGGTGGCGACCTCATCTAGTGGCAGCGCCTTCTTTGGGATAAAGATGGCAGCAGCGGCAATCACGAGACCCTCGATGAGATACTTAATGATGCGATTGACAATTTCAGCAAATCCGTAGCCCATCATGTTTCTATATTCAGATCCAAGAAAAAAACTCACCCTGCCCAACGGATGAGTTTAAAGCATAGCAACACAGAGACCTCTAGAGATGAGCACGGACAAGAATACCGTATTGGAGGATTTTCTAGATGAAGACACTGAGATTCCAGGTCAGCGCTATGTGCTTCTCAGTTTTCTGAGTCCGGAGAAAGTCTTGGATAAAAAGGAGCTATTCTTCTTCCAACGATTTCTTCATGCCTATGAGGTGGACTGGAAGATCAAAAATCTCGAGAAGTTTTTAGTAGATACCGTAAAGACTATGAACGATGAGCTTACTGCTCATGCAACCGAGTTGGAGAAGAAGGATCAGTTCGAGGCTGCAGCCATCTGCCGTAAGAATCGTCTACGCGTGGATGACATTATGACCACTTATGGTGCTTTTATTCAAAAGAACAAGGCTGATTTAAATAAGACTACTATTAAAGATGCCTATGAGGACTTCATGTATACTCATAAGACAAAGCTAGAGGAAGAATTCTATTCACTAAACGATTTTCATACCTCCATTCGTGGCGTGAAGGTTCGTGGTGTCTATGGTAATCCAAAGGAGGCAGAACTAAAGGCAAAAAAGCTTCAGACAAAGGACAAGTATCACAACATCTTTATGGGTGAGGTTGGCAAGTGGACACCATGGGATCCTTCGCCACATGAGGTTCAAGACCAGGAGTACAGTAATGATCAGCTCAATACCCTCATGAAGAAGTACAAGGAGAATGAGGATTCGCGTGAGAAGTTCTTTGAGGAGCGTACAAAGGGTTCAAAGGTTGCGGGTGCACCCGTAAATGGTGCAGGTGGTGCCGGTCAATTTGATAGCATGTTTGGTGGTCAGGGTGATTTGGCCTTTCAGCGCAAGGTGGAGAGAGCTGCGGTTACCATTGAGAAAGTAGAGGAAAGTAAAGAGAATGTCGTGGTGAATCCTAAATAAATAGAAATGAACAAAAATAAATGATACATTATATCATTCGGTTTTTGTTATGAATAAAATCCATCTAACCCATTTAGTCCGCTACCGCCTACAAAGATAGGGGTGCATTGCTGTACGCTACCATCGCAGAATTGTCCTTCATCGCATGGCTGACCATTCTCGTTGGGGGAGCGACAGAAATAATCTGTATTACGATCAGGGCGCCATGTGGGAAGTTTGGATGCTTTTCCTATTGCAGGAATATCCTCAACTATTTCATTGGAGTACACATCGCCTCCCTGTCGCGGTGGACAATTGCTAAATCCATCAATATATTGTGGCTCCATTCGGTCAATATACCGTACAATCATCGGTAGGATGATAACAGCGACAACCAATAGTACAAACATTGCTCCAATTCCCATCGATTTCGTGTGGACCATATTCTAGAAAAGGCAGAGGTTTTTATTAGTAGCGTGTTGGTGGAGTCATAGGTAAAGGAGATAGTTCAGGCAGACGTGGCGGAATATCCGATTTACAATAACCATTCATACACCGTATATCTTTGCCTGAACACGGCGGCAAATCCACTCCACATCGTCCCGCATCTACAAAGGATTCGCATGACCGTACACTTAGCATAACATACGCAATCATTCCCACCAAAATGGCTACAAATAGCATACCCGCCATTTTTCGAGATTTACCATCCATTCTATTATATTTATATGATATAAATTGGAGGATTTATTATATTAACATATCCTTTATAGCATCCTTTGCAGCATCTTTTACTACGGCTTTTGCGGCAACACTAACAGTTGACTTCTCATCTCTTGTACACATATATGACAGAGACATATTGCTCAACTGACAAAACCCATAGTCCTTTCCATTTGCTTGAATTGCCTTTGGATCACTGAGAGGGTTAAATGTACCCTTCAATAGATCACATTCGTTCTTGGTATAGAATCGAAATGTGTTTTTCTCAACAAGTATATCTTTACCTTGTTCAGTGACAGAATAGGGCTCATTTGGCTTACCTGCTAATTTTCCATCAATCATACAATCATTTGAATAGGTTGATTCCATAGCAGTATTGAGCCCTTTACATTTCTCGCCATAGTCCGTATCAATGTTACTCTCCGATTGGAATCCATCCTCCTTCTTTTTTAATTTATAGCATCCTGCATTTCTCCCATTCCATGTCCCACCATCTAGTTTATTACAGTCTGATGGAGTATAGACACGACGATCCGATATATCTGTACCCAATGATTTCAAAAAATTCATTGTGGCACTTGACGGTTTAAATCCAGCTGTACCGCACACATCGGGAATGGTCTCGCCGACAAAGCCCTCCAAGAAGGGTGATCCGTAGAGAATGTAATATACCATACTAAGTACAATCACGACACAGACAATGCCAATATACATTCGATAGCAGTCTTCCATCCTATTAATACTTCTTATTTACATTAATGGCAGGACCCTTCAATCGCTGTGTACTTCGTGGATCAAATTGATTCACCTCCTCCTCTTCCTTAATTCGAGACAACATCTCTGATTGGCGCCATAATTCAGGAGCTCCCATTTTGAATTCTCCATGAACCTCTGCCTTATACCAAAAAATCGTATCCTCTAATTTATTGCTCTGTGTATTGTTATTGATTACAAGGCATTCATAATTCTGTGTACATTGATCCATCATTTGACAGAAAAACTCGAAGGAAGGAAATGCTGATCCGTAGTTTTCAAACAAACGACGACGATTGTTCATATAGGGTTCACGCAAAATGAAAACATAGTCAACATTGGTACGAAGCGCAGGTTGAATACCAAGAGGAAATTGCATAGTAATGATAAAAAATACCTTGAGCCAACGACCATTCATAAATAGATAGCGAATGTTCTTATCATGAGTCCATGAATCATCATACATACAGTCATCCAAAATTAAGAAGGCACGGGGATCAATGTTAGACTTAATGCCTCTGCCCTCATCCTGCTGAATTTTTTGCATCACCAGTTTTTGTCGTTTCACAAAATTGGCTAAAATAACAGGATTGTATTCGCCATGAATGAACATGGGTGGAACAATTCTTTTAAAGAATCCGTTAGACTCTTCCGTTCCGGAAATGACACAGCCCATCGGTAATTCTTGATGATGAAACAGTAAATCACGAACAAGAGTTGACTTACCGGTACGTCGGCGACCAATAAAGACTGCGACCGCATCTTGTGGAATGGATTTCATAACAAACTTCCGGAGATTCACATTTACTCCACCTTGTGATGCCATGGTAATTCTAGTACATCACTTCTTTTTCTAGCGCGTCACATATACACATTGATAAGTCTTGGAATGAATAAGATGAAAGCAATCTTACGGTCCCTACAACAACAGCCATGTAGAAATCACGACCTTACCGAAAATGATCGCATGTCCTTTTCCACATATTCCCATTTGCAACGATATTTTCCTGCACTCGATCTCTTTACCATTCCTGATTCTGCCCTTTCTCACAAAAATATGGAACTTCCTAGCAAGTATCAAATTGATCAATGGGTAGAGCAAAATGAAGAGAAACCAAAGTTTTGGAAGGCCATGCGCACTATATCAGGTGACACCAATTCCGTTGCAGAATCATGCGAGGTCTTTACCAAAGTTGTCCATTTGCTAAATCCTATTGACATGATCAAAGAGAAATATGTATGCCCTGAGCATCCTCTGCTCCCACAAAGCGAAAAGACATGGAAGCAGACTCTTCTCAAACTACATAGCCATAACAACCAGGCCTATGTTGATGCCGTTGCTAATTTTGTCCTAAGTCGCTTTCGTGAGTTAGATCTGACTCCGCATTGTGTCCTGTCCTATGGGGCGCTGACAGGTATTAGTAATAAATATCAGTTCAATATTTCCAACGAATACGACAGTTATCGCCAATGCAGATGGTTTTGGAAAGGTATGCAGTCACATAGCGCACGTCTTACGCTGATCCATTCCCATGCTGAAAAGATTGCATCCTATGATGATCTCTATCAGGAAATTACCACCTGCCCATTTGATGATGAAGATTCAGATGTCGAGCTGGAGCCTCTCGCCTTAGTCGAATCAATTGATCAAAGCGATGTAGAGTCCGTATCATCCTTTACATTTGATTCGATTGAGGAAGAGGCCGATAATGCGACAAATATTTTTGAGATCAATAAGAAAGTTACCAAACAGGCGCCCGTTGAGCCTGAATCTCCTTCTGAATCGGAATCAGAGTCCGAATCGGAATCGGAATCGGAAACGAATTCTTCGATATTTGATTTTGATATTTGCCTTGAGATTCCAAATATGCCCATTATTATGATTGCTCAGGAGGCACAAGAGGGTGTCATGGATGAACTATTGGATGAAGATGTCATGGATGGCTGTAAACGCGGCAGTGCTGCATGGGAGCAACGTTGGGTTGCCTGGTTATTTCAGATTATTTCTGTGCTCACTTTGTTACAAAGTACAATTTGCTTTACACACAACGATCTTCACTCCAACAATATTTTATGGAGAAAAACGGATAAGCCATTCTTATATTACAAGAAGAAGGATGGAACGGTGTGGAAAGTGCCAACCTATGGAAAGATTTTCACTATCATTGATTTTGGCCGCTCTATTTTTCGTCTTGGTCGTCGTCTATGGGTATCGGATGACCACTGGCCCGATCAAGATGCAGGAGATCAATACAATTTTGGCCCCTTCTTTGATCATAACAAGCCAAAAGTAGTCCCCAATCCATCCTTTGATCTTTGCCGCCTTTCGGTTAGTTTGATTGATGGTCTTTTTCCTGATCCACCTTCAAAGAAAAAAGGAAAGGGTGTTCCCATCTTGAGCCAAGAGGACTCCTGGATTGTCTATGAAACAAAGTCACCTCTGTATAATTTACTATGGAGCTGGACGGTAAATGATGCAGGGCAAACTGTATATGAAGATTGTCACGGAGAAGAGAAATATGAAGGATTTGAACTCTATATTCGGATTGCACACGATGTTCACCAGGCGGTGCCAAAAGAGCAACTGCACCGTCCCGTGTTTCAGAATTTTGTTTGGACAGAGGCTATTCCAGCCGAGGAAACAGTATATTCTGTGGGAGAATAATAAGTATGTTAAAATATATCATGTGATAGAGTGATATCATATGATACATCATATATCGGATCAATTGGTTCCGCAACACGAGTTATCGGCAGCTGGAAGTGGTTCACATGGGCAGCCATTGCTTACTGTTGTGCACCCACCTTCTCCTTTACGATAATACTTCATCTGACCATTATTAACGGTATTGATGATAGACTGATCCCAAATTCCAAGAGCAGGAGCATATCCTGTATTTGGATTAATTGGATTTTGGATGCGACGAATAAACGAGCCGGATTCTGCTTTATTCTTACGACGCTGCGTGATGAGCGAAGAATCATAGATGGTAGTTGGCATGTCTATCTTATCGATGCTATTTTATTTCGTTTACCTTCCTACTAAGCGTGGTGGACCAACCTGCAGATCCATATCGGCACTCTCGCCTGATAGTATATTGGGTACTGCCATAGATAATTCCATAACAGGGAATACATCGGGAACAAGTACGCCGGTAAAGGCAATCAGAATGGCACCGCTAATAAAATCTTGTAAGAATTGAATATTTTTATATTCTTTATCCTTATATTTTGCACCCACATAACTTAACAGAATAAATACGACTCCTCCCACAAGCGTCCAGGGGAACCACACTGGTATCATTATTCAGTCCCTGCGAGAAAAACATCGACAGCTTCTACGCAGTTCATCACAGTGCATTATGCTAACACCTCATATTCTTCCACTCCAATATCTTCATTCTTTGCATCGAGAAGATCAATGTCAAGCTCATCTAAGAACGAACCGCCTTCTTCCATAATTTCTAGAACCGGAACCTCCTTATCGGATTTGAGGTCCTCTTCCTCTATGTCCTTTGGGTCATAGATCATATCAGAATCATGTGGATGATCGGAATCAAATACAGCGTCAAACTCTCCAAAGCGAACCGTAGGCTTATCATCAATTATAATGGTAGGTTGCTCCTTTGGTTGTTCCGTTGGTTGTTCAGGTTCCACCACTTCTTTTGGTTGTTCCTTGAGTTGCTCCGATTCTTTCGGTTCAGAAACAGGAATGGCTTCTAACTCTGACATGATTGAAACTGGTGGTGGAACATTTAGTGAT
>Ga0214921_10004054_pt1 | contig 21964 bp, 16 predicted proteins | sample LL1505_MetaG_FD_177992 | JGI IMG/M metagenome (GOLD analysis project Ga0214921, IMG submission 177992) | Freshwater microbial communities from Lake Lanier, Atlanta, Georgia, United States - LL-1505 | ecosystem: Environmental > Aquatic > Freshwater > Lake | place: USA: Georgia | collected... | reverse complement strand
TTGGAAGTGTCATCACGCCACATTTGCAGGGAATGAAATCCTATAAACATTTAAGTTTTGCTTCCTCATTATGCGGAAACTGTACCGAAGTATGTGCTGTAAAAATAAACCTGCATGAATTACTTTTAGAAAATAGACATGAGTCTATTGAAGATAATCATACGACACTTACTGAAAAAATTGCCTGGAAAGCCTGGAAAATATCAAGCATGAATAGGAAGATGATGAACCTTGGTAATGGTAAAATCAAAAATAAGATTGTAAATAAATTATTTACATCCTGGAATAATACAAGAGGTGATTTGAATTTTGCTGAAAAAACATTTAACCAAATGTGGCTCGAAAGAAAGAGGAAATAAAGTTGTATTTTTAGATAAATATACTGGTCGGAATTTCCGGCTATTTTTTTAAAATGCTTTTAGTTTATACAGATACCATCACTGATCGTTTAGCCTATGTATGCCATTTCATTTTGAAGGAACAATTAGGGTTAACTTATTCACTTACAAGTAAACTCGAGGATTGTAATGATTCAAGCAATCCAATTATTAATTATAGTGCAAAATCCTTCTCAGTAAAAAACATAGTAAACATTGAACCACATGACCTTCTGTTTGAAAAAAATATCAACTTCCAACAAGTTGAATGCACGGAAGTAAATGGTATGCCATATTTTTTCAGTATCCCCAATTCGGATATACCCTTTGATATATTTGCTGCTACTTTTTATTTATTGACCAGATATGAAGAATATTTACCTTACCAAAAAGATGATTACGGAAGATTTACCCATGAAAATTCTTTAGCATTTAAACATGGCTTTTTAAAGAAACCATTAATAAATATTTGGATATCATATTTTTCTTCTCATTTGAATGATAAGTTTCCTAAAATGATTTTCATAAAACCAAATTTCACTTTCATAGCTTCCTATGATATTGATATGGCTTGGTCTTATAAGGCTAAAGGTTTATTAAGAAACATTGGCGGTTTTTTGTTACGTCCAAGTATTGAAAGAATTAAAGTTTTATTGGGAATAAAAAAAGATCCGTTTGATAGTTTTGAATTTATTAAAATGCTCCATCAAAAAACTAAAATAGAAGCCTTATTTTTTTTCTTGGTAGGAAGTACTAGAAGCAAGTATGATAAAAATATATCGACTACAAAAAAATCAATGCGGAGTTTAATCAGAGAAACTCTGAAAGATTTTACAATAGGATTACATCCATCATACATTAGTAATAAAAACATTAGCATTGTAAAAAATGAAAAAATAATTCTTGAGCAAATTACTGGAAATGCAATCAAAAATTCACGGCAGCATTATGTCAAATTCACTTTACCTGAAACTTTTCAAAATCTTATTTCAGTAGGGATTAAAAAAGATTTTAGCATGGGCTATGGAAGCATTAATGGATTTAGGGCTTCGGTGGCAAGTAGTTTTTTGTGGTACGACTTAACAAATGAAAAAACTACAACCCTTAGGCTATTTCCTTTTTGCTATATGGACGCTAATAGCCATTATGAGCAAAAACAAAATGTAGAGGAATCTTATTCAGAACTCATTTATTATAAAGAAGAATGCAAAAAAATGAATGCTTTATTTATTACAATATTTCACAACAATTTTCTTGGAAATGACAAAGAATTTAAGGGTTGGAGAGAAATGTATGATCAATTCATAATGAGCTAGTTTGTTATTTTAAAACTCGTACACAAAAGCCCCCTGCTCTTTTACGGAAAAATGTTTAATATGATATTTTACACATTCCTCTTCCCATTTTTTAATTTTCAATTTTGAATTTGTGGCATCAAAAACAATTAATTGAGGAATCAGTGCTTCAGTCATATGTTCAATATTGATAAAAGCATTTTTTGAAAAGATGACAAAATCAACTTTTATTTTTTTGTTGATTGGCTTAAACTCGACTGAAGAATCTAAAAATACAATGCTTTTGTTACCAAATATCCAATAATTTTTCTGCGGTGATATTTTTTTTATGCCATAGGATTCAGTCACTTTATCACTTTGCAAATCAATGTAATCATCGTAATAACTAGATTGATTATTGTTGTAAAAAGTAGTGCCAACGTAATAACAATGTTTTCCATTTACTAAATGAATTGTCGGATTTCTATTAGAATTATATACAATTATTTTTTTTGTTTTTTGAATATTGACCCATGAAATAGTAGTTGCGCTAAAAAAAAGGATAGAAAAAATGGACGAATATTTTAAATACCTTTTTTCTTTTTTTAATAGCCCTACAATTAGACTAATAATTACACCATAAAGTAAAATGGTAGACCATTCATTTGCAAAAATATTTTTACTAACGGAATAAGGGATTTCATTTAAATGAACGATTATACTATTTAATAGCGAAACAGATTTTTCAATAAATAGTCCTATATATTTTTCAAGAAGTCCATTCCAGGAAAAACACAATAAAATCAGTTCTTCAAATAAAATAATAGTAGAAAGTGGTACTGCGAGTAAATTGCTTATTAAAAAAAGATTTGGAAATTGATGGAAATGATAAAGACAAATTGGAAACGTTATGATTTGAGCAGCAGAAGTAATGGCTGACATTTCCCATATTTTTTTTACAAAATAATTTTCAGGATTCCATAAAAGTTCAATTGGTTTTTGCAACCAAACAATTCCAATTAAAGCCAAATAACTTAACTGAAATCCAACGTCCCATAAAAAATAAGGATTATAACACAAGAGTACAAATGCAGAAGCGGCTAATGAATTATAAATAGAAACTTCTCTATTTTGCATTTTACCTATTATCACAAAAGTAAACATTACAGCACTTCTTAATACGGAAGCGGAGGCTCCTGTTAATAAAGTGAAAATCCACAAGCAAATAATTATCCCTATTGATTTAATAAATATCGACTTCTTTATGATGGGTAACCTTTTAAAAATCCAAACCAAAATAATATAAATAATGCCAAGGTGAAGACCAGAAATGGCTATAATATGTATCACGCCTGTATTGCTATAGGACTTAACTAACTCTTTATCCAAATCATTTTTATACCCAATCAAAAGAGCTTCTGCAATGCCAAGTTCCATTTCATTTTTTATACTTTTTTGTAATACAGAAACAGTGTACTTTCTTAAACAAATAATTTGCTGTTTTAACCAATTTATTTTTTTAAATGACTGAATATGATAATCGGATGATTGTACATACACTTGAAAATATATTTGCTGAAATGCTTGATATCTTTTAATGTCAAAAGAACCAGGATTTCCATTATTTGTAATGGGCTGTGGTGATTTTAAAATCAGCAGCAGATCACCGTATTTCAACTTATTCGCTTTTTCATCATTTTTAAAAAACACAACTAATTTTCCAAAAGCATGAATATTCTTTTTTTTATTAATTACCCTACAAACATTCACAATTGCTTTTATGCCAAAGTCTTTAATTTCTATTGGTTCTTCTATCTTAACCATTATCGCATCTTTATTATTGATCTTGTTACCAAACCATTCGGGTTGATTAGTTAGGTTGCTATTCCATGTTAATAATAATGCAAAAGAAAAAATATACAGATAGATAAATATTGATTGTATATACTTGTATCTGAATCTGAGTTCGATTTTTAAAAAATAAAATAAAATGATCCCGCAAAATGAAAAAGCAAGTAATAATAAAATCAAATAAATAGTAATTGGAAAATGCCACTGAACAAATATTCCGGCTATAATGGGCAATATTAATCTTACAAAAGGCGCCTCTTTCCAAAGGTGGATTTGATACGAATTCATATACTAAAATAAACCAGCTATTGTATACTTTTAACTGATCTTTATTTAGTGTAAGAATAAAGTTTGGTATCTTTAACGATAATATTACTTATAGATTTTTGATACAATTTAACGAGTTTCTGATGTTTAAATTTGCTTTACCGTTTACTGTTTCTCTTTGTTTTTTTTCCATGCATTGCTTTGCTCAATTATTTTCAAACAAGCATTATCCTCAACATTATTTTCAATGGCCCGTTGGCACTACTGTTGGTATTGTGGCAAATTTTGGCGAATTGCGTCCTAATCATTATCACATGGGATTAGATTGCAGAACAGACGGAAGAGTGAATTTGCCCATTTACGCTGCTGCTGATGGGTATATTGCAAAAATACATATTGATGCAACGGGATTTGGAAGAACTATTTATATAAATCACCCAAATGGCCTCACTACACTATATGCCCATTTAAATGATTTTAATCCTGCTTTAGAAGCATTCATTAAAGAAGAACAGTACAAAAAAAAATCTTGGAAAATAGATGTGATTATTCCGAAAAATGTTTTCAAAGTATCAAAGGGATCTATCATAGCATATAGCGGCAATACAGGTGGGTCTCAAGGCCCGCATTTACATTTTGAAATCAGAGATACAAAAACCGAAAAAGTACTGAATCCTCTGCTATTCGGATTGCCAATAGAAGATAATGTTAGTCCTGAAATCATTAGACTATCGGTATATGATAGACGTTTTAGTACATATGAACAATCACCAAAAATCATTTCACTAAAAAAAATAAATGGAAAATACCAGCCAATTGGCGGTAAAATAAGGCTTCAGACTAATCAGGTAAGTTTTGGTATAACTGCTACTGATAAATACAATGGATCCAGTAATCAAAATGGTATATACAAAGCAACGCTTTATGATAATGAAAAAGAAATTGTAGGTTTTGAAATGGACAGTATTACTTACGATGAAACAAGATATTTAAATGCACACATTGACTATAAGACTAGAAATAACGGGGGTCCTTTTTTACAACATCTATCCATATTGCCAGGATATTCGAACGGGATTTATAAGAGCAAAGAAGGCGAAGATGGAATTATTACATTAGAAGACAATACCCCACACCGTATTACTATTAAAGTTTTAGATGCCAATGAAAACGCCTCCGAATTAGTTTTCGATATTGAATCTTATGGTACTGATTTTAAAACTCAACATAATAAAAAATATTCGTCAGAATTAATATTCAAGCCAGGGCAAATTAATATTTTCGACAATGAAGCCATCTCCTTCTATCTTTCAGAAAATTCAATCTACGATTATTTCCAATTTCATTACAAGGAATCTATATTAAAGGGCAGTAAAATATTTTCACTTCACAATGAAAATGTACCTGTAGAGAATTATTTTCCAATAAAAATAAAAGGTAATTATACGCTGCGGGATACTGGCAAAATTGTAATGAAGTTAAAGACTAATCAAAAAGAAAAGTTTAAAAAAGCAAGATTCGAGAATGGCTGGTATACAGCAAATTTTAGGGACTTTGGAAAATACGAATTAGTGATTGATACCATCGCTCCATTAATCAAACCGATAGGTTCATTCAGAGATGGTGCCGCTATTGCCACGTTGAATAAAATTATTTTTTCTGTATCAGATAATACAAAAGAGATTGCAGAATTTACCGGATTGATTGATGGTCAATGGATATTATTTAGTAATGATAAAGAAGCGAGTTTTATATACAAGATTGATAAATATTGTACACCTGGCGAACATTTGTTAACAATAATTGTTAAAGACTTGGTAGGCAATACCACCACAAAAAAATATCATTTTACCAGATAATTTATTTTCATTATGAACACTTTATCAGTAGGAAAAAAGGCTCCGGCGTTTAAAGGAAAAGATCAAAATGGGAAAGATATTTCCTTAGCCGATTTTAAAGGTAAAGTCATTGTACTCTACTTTTATCCTAAAGATGACACGCCAACGTGTACAATACAGGCTTGTAATCTTAGAGATAACTTTGGCCTACTGAGGAATAAAGGTTTAGTAGTTATAGGTGTTAGTCCGGATGAAATGGCAAAACATAAAAAATTTGAAACAAAGTATCAATTACCCTTTACATTATTAGCAGATCCAACGCTTAGCATCATTGAAAAATATGGTGTATGGGGAGAAAAAAGTATGTACGGAAAAAAATACATGGGGTTAATTAGAACCACTTTTTTAATTGATGAGAATGGCAAAATTCAAAAAATATTTAGCAAGCCAAATGCCAAAGAACATGCCCAAGAAATTTTAGAAGCGTGGAGCACTTTCAAATTAAAATAATTTACGTTCTTCAGATAGTTTACATAATCAGATTATTCTTGATCCCAAACCCACTCTATTTCTCCCACTTGAAATTGTCGATCAATACTATCATTTGTAATTAATAATCCTTTATGATCAACACCAATTATCGTAGTTTCGAATACCATATTTTCTTTTTTTAATTTAACCTTTTGTCCAACCTTATATAGGTGCGCGTTATATTGTTTTAAAATATCATTTAGGTTATTTTCTTCCAGATTGTTTACAGCTTTCAATATCTGTTGATGGAGATCCTGAGCCAATAATATCAAATCAGTGGACTGTCCAGTGATTTGTTTTATAGAAATGGCATTTTTTAAAGTGGGGTTGAATTCAACTTGATTTACGTTTATCCCAATTCCAACGACAGTCCAATTCCATGAACTTCCCCGAAAATTATTTTCAATCAGAATTCCTACTGCCTTTCTGTCATAAACATATAAATCATTTGGCCACTTAATATGGACTTTTTTTTCAACTAATTTTTCTAAAAAATCTCTGCAAGTCAAAGAAATTAATGCATTAAAAAGAAAAGGGGCATTTTTCAATAGATGCGGAGGCTCAAAAACAATAGACAGGGCTATATTTTCCCCTTTTTGAGATTCCCAACGCTTCCCTCTTTGACCTTTTCCGAAGGATTGATTACTTGTAAACCAGGCATTTCCATGTATAGCCAATCCTTCATGTATCTTCGCCATGGCATAGTTGTTGGTACTATCAACCTGAGGAAGCATATTAAAAAGTAAGTTTGGCGCTTTAATCATTTCAAATGGCTAAGAAATAGTACTTTTGATATAATTTGCAAGCTAATATTTATTCAAGTAAAAAATGACAACTCTTTAATTAACCCCCAAAATAAATCAACCGCTTTTGAGTAATTTGAACGTATTAAATAATCGAAAAAAAAGTTTAACTAGATTATCTAAAAATAGTAAGATTTTTAAAACAATAATCCAGGCCATTCTGGATAAAAAGGGCGAACAAATTGTAAGTCTAGATCTTAGAAAAATCCCTGAAGCAGTATCCGACTTTTTTATTATTTGTCAGGCGTCCAACAACAATCAGTTGAGGGCTATTGCAGACAATATTGAGGAAGAAGTTAAAAATCAATGTGGCGAAACTCCTTTCAAGCATGAAGGACGTCAAGCAGAGCAATGGATTTTGATTGATTATGTAAATGTTGTTGTACATATTATGCTTCCAGAACCAAGAAAATTTTATCAGCTTGAAGAATTATGGAGCGATGCCCCTTCTATGGAGCACCTCAATTAAACAAACCCCTATAAATAGATTTAACCTTTACGAAATTTATGAATCAATCAAATAATAACCCAACACCCCAAGGCAACCCATCACCCATTGGAGGGGATCCGCAAAAAAAGAAAAATAGATTTAACATTTATTGGATTTATGGAATTGTTTTCCTTTGTCTAATCGCCTATAATCTATTTCGCTCTGTTAACACCGGGGGAACAGAAATTAGTTACCCAAGCCAATACCAGCAAATGCTGAATAACGGAGATGTAAAAAGTATTAAAATCATTTCAAATAAAAAACTTGTTCGCATCTTGATTTCAGCTGACAGTTTTAAAAAGAAATCAGGATATTATCAATCAATTATTTTACCATCTACTGGAAAAAACCCTACTAGCGCGGAAGACAATAGATTTGAAGAAATTGCTAAAAGTAACTCTCCTCAATTTTATTTTACCATAAGTGATGTAAGGAGTTTTAATGATGATCAACGAGACTTTTTCAACAACAACAAACAAATTACTAAGCCTAATGTATCCTCAGAAGATGAAGGTGAATTGTTTAGTCAAATAATTGGATCGCTTTTACCAATTCTATTGATCGGTTTTTTATTTTTCATGATGATGAGAAAAGTTGGTGGACCAGGTGGCGGCGGTGGCGCTGGTGGCATTTTTAATATTGGAAAATCAAAAGCTACTCTATTTGAAAAAGGAACAAAAGTGAATATCAACTTTGGTGACGTAGCAGGATTAGATGAGGCAAAAGTAGAAGTAATGGAGATTGTTGATTTTTTAAAAAATCCAAAAAAATATACCGCCTTAGGTGGTAAAATTCCAAAAGGCGCTTTATTGGTAGGCCCTCCTGGTACTGGTAAAACGCTTTTAGCTAAAGCCGTTGCTGGAGAAGCTCAGGTGCCTTTTTTTAGTTTGAGTGGAAGTGATTTTGTAGAAATGTTTGTTGGAGTTGGAGCGAGTCGTGTAAGAGATTTATTTAAACAAGCGAGGGAGAAGGCTCCTTGTATCATATTCATCGATGAAATTGATGCTATTGGAAGAGCACGAGGAAAAAATGTAATGATGAGCAATGATGAAAGAGAAAATACCCTAAATCAACTTTTAGTAGAAATGGATGGATTTGGAACTGATTTAGGAATTATCATTCTTGCAGCAACGAATCGACCAGATGTATTAGACAACGCTTTGTTAAGACCAGGTCGTTTTGATAGACAAATCACCATTGATCGACCAGATTTAGTTGGACGTGAGGCAATTTTTAAAGTTCATTTATTACCAATAAAAACATCGCAGAAACTAGATATACATAAGTTAGCAGAACAAACACCCGGATTTGCAGGGGCAGATATCGCTAATGTATGTAATGAGGCTGCTTTGATTGCAGCAAGAAAAAATAAAGAGGCTGTAGATATGAGTGATTTTCAAGATGCTATTGATAGGGTGATAGGTGGATTAGAAAAGAAAAATAAAATCATATCACCAGAAGAAAAAGAAATTATTGCATACCACGAAGCAGGACACGCAATATGTGGCTGGTATTTAGAACATGCTTACCCTTTGTTGAAAGTCACCATCGTACCAAGAGGCAGTGCTGCACTTGGGTATGCTCAATATACACCAAAAGAACAATACTTATACAACACAGATCAATTGATTGATCAAATTTGTATGACACTAGGTGGAAGAGCAAGTGAAGATATTTTCTTTGGAAAAATAAGTACCGGTGCAAGTAACGACTTACAGCAAATAACTAAAATTGCGTATAGCATGGTTACGGTCTATGGTATGAATGATAAAGTAGGTAATATTAGTTTTTACGATCCGGCTCAAGAAAATTATTTTACTAAACCATATAGCGAAGAAACTGGAAAAATGATAGATCAAGAAGTAAGAAAATTAATTGATAACGCCTATATAAAAACAAAAAATCTGCTTATTGAAAAGAAGGCTGATGTAGAAAAACTTGCAAAAGAGTTATTGGTGAAAGAGGTTTTATTCAAAAGCGATGTGGAGCTTTTAATTGGTAAAAGGCCATTTGAAGAGAAGAAAATATTAGATGTAGAAGAAGTAGAAAAAATCGAAGAGCCTAAAAATACTTCAGAAGAAAGCACGACTATAAATCCAACTCATGAATAAAATAAATTTCTATGGCAACGAGTATCGCTAAAGAAAATATTTTAAGAAAAATTAGGCAGGCACTGAGAAATCCAGTGCCTTTGCCTTTCTCGGAAACAGATCATGGTGCCCCTATTTTTAAAAAATCGCCAGAAGAAGACCTCGTTTTGTTTGCAGAAACTTTTAATAAATTACAAGGAAACTTTTCTTATTGCGCCAATATAGATGATTTAAAAAATCAATTATCACAATTATTTATTCAAAGAGCCTGGTCAAGTATTTACTGCATTGAAAATGCTTTTTTGCCTATTCTACAAGGATTAAAGATTCAAGCCGCTACCGATTTATCTTCATGTGATGTATCTATAACGGGGTGCGAATATTTATTAGCAAGGACAGGCACTATTGTTATGAGTAGTGCACAATCAAGCGGAAGAACTACAAGTATTTACGCACCTATTCATATTTGCATTGCTTTTACTAATCAACTGGTGTACGACCTGAAAGATTCATTAAGCAGTTTAAAAGCCAAATACGAAGGATGTTTACCTTCTATGATTACTTTTGCAAGCGGTCCGAGCAGAACAGCAGATATTGAAAAAACATTGGTTACAGGAGTTCATGGGCCTAAAGAAGTATTTTGTTTTTTAATTGAATCTTAAATAATTTCTATAAATGAATACTGCTAAAAATATTTATTTTCTTTCTGATTTTCATTTAGGTGCGCCAGACAATGCCAGTAGTCTTATCAGAGAAAAGAAAATAATTTCGTTTCTAGATGAAATTAAAAAAGACGCTTCAGCTATATTTATTCTTGGTGATTTGTTCGACTTTTGGTTTGAATACAAATATGTTGTTCCTAAAGGTTACGTTAGAATTCTTGGGAAGTTGGCAGAAATAACAGATAGCGGTATTCCAATTAAATTTTTTACTGGTAATCATGATATGTGGATGAAAGATTATTTTCAAAAAGAGATGAACGTCTCAGTATATCACGAATCTACGTCATTCGAATTTAATGGTAAAATGTTTTTGATTGGTCATGGTGATGGTCTTGGTCCAGGTGACAATGGATATAAACTATTAAAGAAAATTTTTAGAAATAAGATGGCACAGGCACTATTTGGCATAATTCCTCCTGCAATTGGAATAGGATTAGCAAATTACTTTAGCAAAAAAAGCAGGGCGCAAACAGGAATTAATAACGAAATTTTTACCGGAGAAGATAATGAATGGCTAGTACAATATTGTAAAGAAAGATTAAAGTCGTCTTATTTTGATTATTTTATTTTTGGACATCGACACTTGCCATTGGATATACAATTGACCGAAACAAGCAAATATGTTAATTTAGGCGATTGGATTCAGTATAATAGCTATGCTGTATTTGATGGAAATTGTTTAACCTTACATTATTATAAAAAATAGTGAAGATAAGTAGACTATATATTTTCTTTTTTTTTCTCTTTCTAACAAGTGCTTGTATTACTGTTGCTCAACATACAACGACAGGTGATGTTCAAAATAATAAAGTTGAATCCTTTGAATTAATCACTAAAATAATTGGAGATTTTAAGTATATGAATATTGATGGGCTAAACAATATTTATGTTATAACCGCTGATAATCATCTTAAGAAAATTAATGAAAAAGGCGATTCCATATCAGTATTTAATGACATCATCAAATACGGACCTCCTACTTTTTTAGACGTTAGCAATCCGCTTAAGCCATTGGTGTATTATAAAAATTATTCTGCTATTATCGTACTTGATCAGTTTTTACAATTTAGCAACAGCTTGAATCTTAGAAATAAAAATATTTCCAATGTTCGAATTATAGCAGGCGCTTATGACAACAACATTTGGATATTTGATGAACAGGATTCTAAAATAAAAAAATTAGACAATAATTTACAGTTACTTCTTGAAAGTAATGATATGCGAATTTTAATTAGTAAAATGCCTATCCCTAATCAACTATTTGATTATAATAAGCAGCTGTATCTATACGATAAAAAAAACGGTTTTTATATTTTCGATTATTATGGTGGATATAAAAACAACTTGCCATTTCTTAATTGGGATAATGCAGCCATAAATAATAATACGCTTTATGGCTTTACAAAAAACATATTACATACGTACGACTTGCAATCACTTCTTCTAAAAGATATACAAATGCCTGATTTTTTTATTGAAAGTAAATCAATAAAAGCTATCAATGGTAAATTGTATTTACTTAAAAAAGATAGAATTGAAGTATATTCAATAAAATAATTTTATGATTCTCATAGACACCTTTTTTTTAAATAATAATATCAACAATCTTATCCTTGTTTTTAGTCTCATTGTATTTGTATCTTTTACAAGAAGGATTTTATCAAGATACATAGCTTCTTTACTTTTTATTCCAATCAAAAAAAAGTGGAAGTCTGTAGAAAAAAATGAATTCATTAATTTAATCACCAACCCACTGGCTTCTTTTTTGGCTGTATTAATATCCGTAATCATTATTGACAATTTGGTATTTCCTGAAGCTTGGAAAATTAGCATTTACGGCATTTCATTCAGGGCAATTCTCCACAAATTGGGCATTTGCATTACCCTGCTTTTTTTCATCTGGATAGTACAAAGTTTTATAGATTTTATTGCGTTGGTATTGGATATAAATGCTAAACAAACCAAGGATAAAAGCGATGATCAGGTAATTGTGTTCTTTAGAGACTTTTTTAAAGTGATTGCATACATAGCCGGTGTTTTGTTAATACTAAAAGCAGGTTTTGATGTAAATATTGGTTCTGTTTTTACAGGGCTAAGCATCGTTGGTGCTGCATTGGCTTTAGCTGCAAAAGAAAGTATCGAAAATCTAATTGCTTCATTTATAATATTTTTCGACAAACCATTTTATACGGGTGATATTGTAAAAGTAAATACGATAAATGGCACTATTGAAAATATTGGGCTGCGAAGTACTAGAATCAGAACTATTGATCAAACCCTGGTAACGGTTCCAAACAAGCAAATGGTTGACTCTGTGGTAGACAACTGGAGCATGCGTAACGGCCGAAGAGCCGAAATAATCATTGAACTAGATAACACTACTTCAACAATATTAATTGAGCACTTAATCCGTGATATTAAATTATTTCTTGAAGAAAAAAGTCCAAGAATTATTTCATTTTCAGTCTTCCTTTCTGATTATAATAAAAATGCATTAATTGTGACTATCGCATTTCAATCAACGTCGATTTCAATAGATGAATTTGCTCAACTGAAACAAGAAGTGAATATTCAACTAAAGTTTTTAATTGAAGGCCATAAAATTAAATTAGGGAAATCAGATACTGAAAAATAGCATTCGGCAAGAATGTGTTATTTTATTAATTCCATTAAATCATTTTCCCAACTACCACTCTTACCATACTCTACTACCCTCCCCACTTCTTTGCCTTCCTTCATTACAATAATGGTAGGAACATTAGTAATGTTTAATATGGTAGAAAGATTTCCAATAGATTTTTTTTCTCTGTCTACCCCAAAAAAAGAAATACTTGAATCAGGCAACCCACTCAATTCCTGCAATTTAAAAAATCGGGGTAAAATAAACTGAGTATCATCGCACCAAGAACCTCCAAAAATCATAAAGGTAAATTTTTGTCTCGCTGCTTCGAAGGCTGTTACAACAGACAAATTGGGATTATACTCATTATGATTTTGTTTGTACCATTTAATGGAAGGATCGTTTTGTAGTAGGTATTTCGTAATCATCCCTTTATAAATAGTTACCTCCTTATTTTTCGGATCTGGAAAAGAGGTATACGTTGTTTGAGCGAATGAATGATTGAGTAATAAAACAATAAAAATGAATAGTGCAGTTCTTTTCATTGACAACTTGATTTATAAACCCGATTTCAATTCGTGCAGAAAAGATTTTAAATTTTTCAGCGCTTCTATTGATTCGAATTTCTTGTCAGCATTTTTATTTTTCTTTAAAAATTCTTTAGCTCCTTCGATAGTAAATTTGCGTTCCCTTAATAAGCTATAAATCAATTTTAAGTTTTTTATATCTTCCGGCCTGAACAATCTATCCCCTTTCCCATTTTTTTTAGGTTTTAAGATGTCAAATTCATTTTCCCAGAATCGGATTAATGAATGATTTACTTTAAACATTTCTGTTACAGCACCTATACTATAATATCTTTTAGAAAACAATGCTTCATCATCCGGAATGTCTATTAATTCAACGCCAGCGGCCATATCGCTAAGCTTCATTCTTCCCCTAACAGATTTACGTGGCTCACTTTGTGCTTTAGAAATCGGCCTTGCAACTACATCAATATCAATAGGCTCTTCTTGTATAATATGATTAATCGAAGGCGGTGTTAGCTTATTTTCTGTAGGCTTTATTTGCTCTTCAGAAAAATCAAAATCAAATGCTGTTTGTTTTGCTTTCATACTATTGAAATTTAAAATATCCTACTAAAGTTAATCAAAACTTTTTGCACTTCCTTTTGCGGCAAGCTTTAATAAACGATCATATTGTGCCGCGTTTAAGTCGTTGTAAAAAAAGTAAACAGGATCTACTTCATGACCATTAATATGTACTTCATAATGGCAATGAGGTCCCGTACTTTTTCCAGTACTGCCTACCCAACCAATAATTTGACCTCTTTTGACGTTTTGACCAGTGCGAACTTTAATTCTAACCATATGAGCATATAGTGTTTGATAACCATAGCCATGGTTGATCACCACATGATTGCCAAATCCTCCAACCGTGACGCCAGCTAAAGCGATAGTTCCATTGCCTGTTGCGTAAATTGGTGTACCTTGTGGTGCTGTAAAATCTAGGCCTTTATGCATCTTTGGGGTTCCATAAACAGGGTCTATCCTCATACCAAACCCGCTAGCTATATGATCCAATTGCTTATTACTCACTGGCTGTATAGCAGGAATACTAGCCAATTTTGCGCTTTGGTTTTTTATTAATTTAACAATTTTATTATAACTATTAAATTGAAAAATTATCCTTGCGCTAATATCATTAAGCTGTGTTGAAATATCTTTACCTAAATCCGAGACATCCATTTCTTTAATTTTTTGTACCTCCATTTTTTGTTCCATCAATTTTGCTCTCATGCTGTCCGGTATTGGATTTGCCTCAAAAATAGAGCGATACACTTCATTATCACGCTTTTCTAAAGCAGCCATTTGGTCTTCTAAAAACTTCGCTTTTTCATTGATTTGATTAAATTCATCTTTTAAAAGCTCAAATTTCTTGTTGGCCTCAATTTCTGTCGGTTTTGGGAAAAATCGGATGTATAGATAAATTACAAGTGAGGATGCTACAATAATTCCCGATAATAAACCGAAAAACCTTAATAGTTTTACCCGTGCGGGTGTAACAAGCTTTTCGAAACGAAGCGTATTGGTGTTATAGTAATATTTAATTTTCTTCATTGTATTCAATTCTATTAGCCGATCAACAAAAAACTCACCGGTAATCATTAAATTGCATCTCAACAATACTATGGGAATACACTTATAATATTGTTTACAAATATAGTTCGATATTTTACATTTAACAAAGCATTCAAACACTGAAATATGATGACGGCTTCTGAGATAAGGCAACATTTTCTTGATTTTTTTCAATCAAAACAACATAAAATTGTTCCTTCTGCACCTATAGTAGTAAAAAATGATCCAACGTTATTATTTACCAACGCAGGAATGAATCAATTTAAAGATTATTTTTTAGGCAATAAAAAAGCGCCTTCATCAAGAATTGCTGATACACAAAAATGCTTGCGGGTTAGTGGCAAACACAATGATTTGGAAGAAGTTGGCGTTGATACTTACCATCATACTATGTTTGAAATGTTGGGAAACTGGAGTTTTGGAGATCCCGAAAATCCTTCCGCTGGTTATTTTAAAGCAGAAGCAATTGCATGGAGCTGGGAATTACTAACAGAAATTTTTAAAATAGATAAAGACAGATTATACGTAACTGTTTTTGAAGGAGATAAAAAAGAGAATATTCCTCCCTCAAGTATCGCGTTAGCTGAATGGAAAAAAATTGTACCGGATGACAGAATTGTTTTTGGAAATAAAAAAGATAATTTTTGGGAAATGGGCGAAACGGGACCATGTGGGCCCTGTACAGAAATTCATGTTGATTGCAGATCCGACGAACAACGAAATAAAATTCCAGGACGAGAATTGGTAAATAAAGACCATCCTCAGGTTATTGAAATCTGGAACAACGTTTTTATTCAATATAACAGAAAAAAGGATGGAAGCCTTGAGCCGCTTCCTGCAAAACATGTAGATACGGGAATGGGATTTGAAAGACTGGTAAGGGTGCTACAAAACAAACAGAGCAACTACGATACAGATGTATTCTCCGGTACCATTGCCTTAACTGAAAAAATAACAAGTAAAAAATACGTAGCTTCCGACTCAAAAGAAAGCGTTGCATTTAGAGTGATAGCAGATCATATTCGAGCTATATCTTTTACAATAGCAGATGGGCAGCTGCCTTCAAATAACGGTGCCGGATATGTTATAAGAAGAATTTTAAGAAGAGCAGTAAGGTATTATTATTCATACCTTGATTACAAGCAGCCTTTATTATTTCAACTGCTGCCTATTATTGCTAAACAATTTGAACAAGTTTTTCCCGAATTAATACTTCAACAAGATTTTGTGGGTAAAGTTATTAGAGAAGAAGAAGACGCTTTTTTGAGAACTCTTGATAAAGGATTAAAAAAAATGGATAGTATTGTAGCGAATGCTCAAAGCAATGCAATTATTTCCGGAACTGATGCTTTTGAACTGCTTGATACATTTGGATTTCCAATAGATTTAACCAGATTGATAGCTCAAGAAAATAATTTATCGGTAGATGAAAGAGAATTTGAAAAAGAAATGCAAGTACAGAAAGAAAGAAGTAGAGCTGCCACTGCATTGGATACTGAAGACTGGCAAATTATTAATAACGGCAATAGTCGTGGATTTATTGGATACGACACGCTCAACTGTACTACTGTATTGCAACGATACAGAAAAGTAAAAGGAAAGGGGAAAGAACTATTTCAACTTGTATTAGAATCAACTCCTTTTTATGCAGAAAGTGGTGGGCAAGTTGGGGATTCGGGAATCTTAATTATAAATAACCATCCTATTAACATCATTGATACAAAAAAAGAAAATGATTTAATAATTCATTTTGCCGAAACCATTCCTGCTGATTTAACTGGAGAGGTGAATGCGATTGTAGATGTTGCAAGAAGGAAAGACATCTCTGTTCATCACAGTGTTACACATTTGATGCATGCAGCATTGAGACAAGTGTTAGGAAAACATGTAGCACAAAAAGGAAGTTTGGTTAATGAAGAACAAATACGATTTGATTTCTCCCATTTTACAAAAGTTACTGATGACGAATTAAAAAAAGTTGAGTTGTTAGTAAATGAAAAGATTAGAGCAAATATTCCTGTAGTGATAAAGTCAATGCAAAAGGAAGAGGCTATAGCTTTTGGTGCGATGGCATTATTTGGAGAAAAATACAGTGATACTGTTCGGGTAGTAATAATGGATCCTGAGTATTCTATTGAGCTTTGCGGAGGCACTCACATTGGCAATAGCGGTGAGATTGGTTTTTTAAAAATTAAGCATGAAAGTGCTATAGCTGCAGGAGTAAGAAGAATTGAAGCGGTTGCCGGAAAGTCAGCAGAAGCGCTTATTGATGAACAATTTGAGCAATTGAAAACAATAAAAGAACAACTCAAAAATCCAAAAGATATTTTTAAATCTATAGAAAATATTTTATCAGAAAATAACAGTCTTTCAAAAAGAATTGAATCTTTAGAAGCCAGGCAGTTAGTTGTAATTAGAAATGAATTGTTGCAAAAAGATATCATTATCAACAATGTTAGTTTTATAGGAGAGATTGTTGAAGTTCCAAGTGCTGATGCTCTTAAAAAACTATGCTTTGATTTAAAACATCATTTACATGATCACCTTATAGTATTGTGTACGAATATTGGCGGCAAAGCTTATGTTGCCATTGGTATTAGTGAAACCGTGGCATCTGCAAAGAATTTAGATGCCGGAAAAATCATCAAAGATATTGCTGGACCAATGATTAACGGCGGCGGAGGAGGACAGAAAACACTGGCAACTGCAGGAGGCCAAGAAATTGGCAACTATATTAGTTTGATTGAAAAAATCAAAGAATTAATTTAATGCATTGTATATATTAGTACTGTTGAAGTAATATTAACATAAAAATGCTATACTAAATAAAATTTCCACTTGTTAAGAAATTAAAAATAATCGTGGATAAAGATTTGATGGGGATTAATTACCTAAAGAATTTGACTGTTTTTCTAAATTACTTATTTCTTTAACCATTATGCCGAATCTATATTTGTAATACTTTAAATTATATTGATTTATTTATTACAATTATAAAAAAGAACAAAACAATTGTCTTTTTTATCGATAATTTTCTGAAATAAATTTAACATTGTTCCTTTCTATGTTACTCTTTCAAATAAATTGATAAATAATGAGCATATTATTTATCAATAAACATAAAACCTGTCTGAATCAGCTCTCTTTCTGTGAGAAGGAGGCATCCAACCAATTGAAAATTCCATGCTTTGAACAGAATTGTAAAAGGTTTGTACATCAGAATTAATAATATCATATGAAAATCCAAATGACCAAGCTTTTTGTTCAAATCCAAAATACGCAACATAAGCATCATTAATGCGATCGAATACTCCAACGTTAATACGATCCAACATATGTTGATCTGCAAATTTGAATTTGTACATTGTTCCTAATGTCAAAATATCATTAATTCCATGATTGGTTAAAGAACCCATAAAATACAACTCATCGCCACCAATAGCCTTTTTTACTACAGAAGCATTGTAAGTAAATCGACGAATCAATGCATTTTCTCTGCCGTTTGAATTTACAAATTCAGATGGTTGGGAAACATGAAATACAGCTCCTCCAAGATTTATTCCCCATTTTTTACTGCTATAACTATATTGCACACCCGTAGAAAAATCAAAATACTTTCTTTTTGCTACATTAACTGGATCGTTATCAGCTAAAACTGTATTGAATCCTAAGCTTCCGTACTGAGATTGAAAAAGAGTTTTTGTACGATCAACTATCCTATTACCATATCCCAGTGTAAACCCAATAGACAATTGACTTTTTCCAAAATCCAATGGTTTGTCATAACAAAATCCCAATGAAAAGTAATTATTCTTAAGTAAACCCGAATTTGATGCATCACTCAGTGCAGTGAGTCCAAATGCAAACTGGCTAGGATTGTTGTCTTTTTTTAATAGTCGCATTTCTGCGGAGGTAGTATAAGTATTAAAAGCAGAAGGACTAGAACCCCACCACTGAGATCTATATGCAGATAATACACGAGCATTTGACACACCTTTACCTATCAATGCAGGATTGAGTGTAGAGGGGGAAATGAAATACTGAGAAAAATATGGATCTTGTCCATTTGCCAAAAAACCAGTAGCAAAAAGCACAAAAAGGGCTATTATTATTTTCTTCATGTTTAATTTTTATTTTACATTATTATTTAAATAATCCTTCAAGTAAATTGATATACAATTTTTATATTTATTCTGTATTAATTCCAAACAATTTTTTAATTATCGTTATCAAAAAAATAACACGATGATACTATCTCAATAATGAAACTACTCCTCTTTCACGAATTGGATACCCTTTCACACTAATAGCATCTATTACCCACATGTATGAATCAATAGGAAGATTTTGTCCTTTAAATCTTCCATCCCAACCTTGATTTGTATTATTGGTTTCATAAACAAGTTTTCCAGCTCTATTGAAAATTCGGAAGTACTTTACATCTTTAATACCTACAAGATTTATGGTTAATTTGTCATTTTGTCCATCTCCATTTGGCGAAAATACATTTGGAATGAATACTGTGTAATTGTCATAAATTCTAACAAGTAATGTATCAACTGTAATACAGCTAGAAGGTGCTGTAATTGTTATTTTGAATTCTTGTTCTATTGTTGTAGTTACAATTGGATTAACAATTGTACTGTCTGACAATAAATTTCCAGAACTCCAAAGGTATGATGCTCCAAAATCTCTTGCGCGCAGCATAGTAGGATCATTTTTTACAACATCTACAAGCGGCAATCTTATTGCAGATCTTGGGCTTTCAATATTCAAGTTTTTAATGATACTATCTGAAATTAAAGGACAACTCTGCGAAATCACTTTTAACTTCATTGATACAGCTCCTATATTTGAATACGTAAACAATGGAGATACTAGATTTGAAGTATTCCCAATATTGTCAGACCATTCATAAACTACCAATCCCGCGCCTAAAACATTAGATTGATTAAGAAAAGTTACCGGCACATTTGTACAATAACCATTATAGATAAAATTAGCCGTTGGTCGTTTTACTAATGAAATTGTAATAGATGCATCATTTAATGTCATACATCCTGATGCGCTAATAGCTTTCACGCTATATAATCCTTGTTCTGTTACAGTTAATGAACTTCCAGTTACTCCAGGAATTAATACTCCCGATGCAAACCACTGATAAGTAGCGCCCCCTGTAGCATTAAGCTGAACGGATCCGCCTTCACATAATATCGTATCAGGACTAGCAGCAACAGTAGTTACTGGCATTGGGTTTACGACAACCGTTTGTGTTATACTATCCATACATCCATAGATCGAAATTGCAACCAACTTCACATTATAAGTACCTTGATTACTGTATGTTTTAATCGTGCTTACGTCATTTAAAATTGTTCCATCAGCAAAATCCCAAGTATAGTACATAGTTGGTGGTTCGTTTGGCAATATAGATGTATTGTTAAACACAAAACTGTTTCCATTTATACACTGTACCGGCTGATTTATTGTATAAGATGGGCTTGGTTTCTGATACACTCTAACTATAGTGGTTACACTATCCAAATCATTTGTGTTAGAACTTATTATCAATTTAACTGTATAGGTGCCGGCATTTGTGTAACTGTATGATGGACTTACGTTTGATGATGTTCCTCCATCACCAAAGGTCCAAGCGTAAGATATTGTACCTGTATTGATGGTACTAGTGTTTGTAAATACAAATGCATTTCCATTGACACATTGAGCATATTGATTAACAATAAAGGATGCAACCGGCCTTACTACTGTAAGTGTTGCTACATTACTGATTGCTATTGGAGAGCAATCTCCAGATACTATACATCTGTATTTATAACCATTCATAGCCAAAACCACTGAGGATACAGAAAGACTTGAAGTGTTCACTCCAGTATAACTGCTTGCAGCAATAATATTAGTAAAGGTTATTCCACCATCTATACTCACCTGCCATTGATAATTCAAGCCATCGCCTGTAGCAGAAACATCAAACTGTGCTGCTGATCCAGCACTACGTGTAATTGAAGATGGCTGACTAATAATATTTGCAGGAAATTTCACCAAGACTGATGTAGATGCCGATGTAAATCCGCTTGTACGCGAACAACCTCCTGCATCTGTAACGCTAATAAGGGTATAGGTTGTAGTAGGTACTATTGGATTCACACTTACATTGAAAGCAACCCCACTCACCACATTTACTGCAGTTCTATTATTTACAGACCCGTCATTATAAACAATTGTGTAAGGCCCTGTTCCTGCTACACTTGACGTGTAGGTTAACATTGCGTTACTTCCTAAACAAATTGTGCTGCCCGTCAAAACTCCCTGTGGTTGAGCATTTACAACTACATTGGTTCTTGAAGATGTAACTGAATTACATATTCCACTTACAACTACATAATAATTTCCGGAAATGCTTGTTGTATAAGTGCTTGCTATTTGTCCGCTAATTATTCCAGCATCGTTAAACCATTGATAACTGATACCTGAACCACTTACATTAACACTTAATGTTATAGTGGTGCCTGAACAAATCACAGCAGATGATACAGGTTGAACTGTAATACTTATTGGTGTATTTACTGTTAATGTTACATTGTTAGAAGTTTCAATTCCACAGGTTCCACTAACTAGAACTCTATATATACTTCCACTCATATTTGAAGTAGTTGACAATACAGTAAGATTAGAGGTTGATCCACCACTTGTACCAACTCCTGCTGAAGACCAGCTATTACCATTATCAGTGCTAACCTGCCACTGATACGTCAGTCCAAATCCTGCAGCTGTAACGGCAAATGTTGCATTATTTCCTTCGCAAATTATCACCGATACTGGTTGTGCAGAAATTGATGTAGTTGCTCTGGTTATTACATCCACCGCACTGCTCGTTACACTTCCACAACTATTGCTGATCACTACATAATAATTTCCAGCATTTGATCCACTTACTACCAA
>Ga0214921_10004052_pt1 | contig 21969 bp, 51 predicted proteins | sample LL1505_MetaG_FD_177992 | JGI IMG/M metagenome (GOLD analysis project Ga0214921, IMG submission 177992) | Freshwater microbial communities from Lake Lanier, Atlanta, Georgia, United States - LL-1505 | ecosystem: Environmental > Aquatic > Freshwater > Lake | place: USA: Georgia | collected... | reverse complement strand
AGAATGAATGGCATCTGGAGCGAGGATATTCGTCACGGCTCAGGTCATGGTTTCGGCTTGATTCAACGTTATATAGATTGTGATTTCAGATTGTGTATGGGATGAATTCAGTGTTATTCAGATTGTTTGTGGCACTATTTAGATTGTTATTCAGATTGTGTTTTTTGTGAATTTATAGTTGTTCAGATATATTCAGATTGTTTGTGGCACTATTCAGATTGTTTGTGGCACTATTCAGATTGTTTGTGGCACTATTCAGATTGTGTTTTTTGATCGTCGCTGCTGCACAAACCTCACAAACACAATCTCACAATCTGAACAGCAGCGCAACAAAAACAATATCGTAACGAAAACAGCAGCGCAACAAACACAATCGCACAACGAAAACAATAGCGACACAAACGCAATAATTATTCTAAATTACTGATGACCTTCTGAAAAGCCCGCGCGCTGTCGCTAGGCCGAATAAAATTACCTTCACCTAGCGCAGTCCCGCCCGCGATTTCTGTAACAGGCATGCTGTATTCTTCTGTTCTCACTGGCGAAGTTTCGATTATTTGTTCTTGTGCGAGCTTTTTAAGAAAATTATCCACGAATGATGCTTCTTCTGTAACTTTACCTACTGGGTTAATTGGTTCCATTTATTACTTATACACAATTGTAAGATTTTCGAAACAAAGCGTTTTTTCTCACCCTCAGAACCATTGGGTATAATAAGCACATGGACAATAAATCCTTACGAAAACTGACCTTTGAAGAAATGACCATGGAAATGACCATGGAAGAAATGACCACACAAAGGTACTATGAGAAAGTTGTTGCAGCTTTAGAATATTCTCGCTCACGCCTGGAAAACTGGCCGACTTTTGATACTAAATACTATGCGATTTTTGAAGCAGAACTGAAGGCTTGGCAGAGAGAGCTTGATATGACCGAAATTGATCTTGAAAATGGCACTCTTGCCAGCGATCTAGAGAATTATAAAGTTTTTTGCTGGCAAGAAGAATTGAAGGACAAAATCCTCAAATCGTGTGATTTAATTGAAGAATTGTTGGCTATGGTTCGCTGTAATCCGTTGACAAATGCAGAAGAAGAGCGATTAAATGAAATCGAGGATTACGCAGTAAACCATCTTGGGGAAGATTAGACACGGTTTCTCACCCTCACGATCTGAAGGTATAATAAGCACATGAACACAACCAGAACCGCAGAATCTATTCTTAAAGAAGCGAAGCTTAACCGTCGTGTTTGGGGAAAGGCAATTATTAGGCTGAACGTTATGGCGGATTTACCGGCAACGACTTGGCAAAGGCGGGTAGTTGGGAAACTTGTGCTGTAGGATTGCAAAGGGGCATCCCGTTGTTTATTCCGTTCTTCAAGGAAAGTGGGCCGTTGGATCGCGATTTGCGCGGGCTTGGAAAACAATTTGGTTACTCTGTTATGGGCAACAATTTTGCTGAAGCCGCACAATGTTTGGTAGATATTGAGAATCGAGCAAAAATTGTGCGTAGCGGCACTGTTTCTCACCCTCACGATCTGAAGGTATAATAAGGACATGAGTCAAACCGAACTAAACGCCAAGATGCCAGACGTTATTTACGTCTCTGTCCCCGAAAAACTATACGTCTGCGAAGACCCGTGGTTAGAAGACGAAAACTGTGAAATTCAGGCAAGTATTGCTTATGATGAGGCTGCTGAGCCTGGCTTCACTGCCATTAAGTACCTCAAGGCTGAAGATAACGGTGGAAAGATTGTTTTACTTGCAAAATGGGAGCAATCAGAAAAAGACAAAACAGTCTTCTCGTATAAGATCGGGGAAAAATGTGTTGCCTGGATTGCGGATGGTGGTGGACAATATCAAGCATCTATTCAATGTGGTTTGAACATGTACGATTTTTTCGAAACTGTTGAGGAAGCGGTTGATTATGTCCGAGTTCGTGTCACACATTTTTTCGAAGGTTTGTCACCTGAAATTATTGTTACCCATGACGATGAATATCCGGAGTTCAAATAAGGGTTAATAACGCGCGATTTTCTCACACTCACAATCTGAAGGTATAATAAGCACATGAGTAATCAAACCATCACCCATAAAATGTTAGTGGAGCACGTCAAGGCTCTTCTGGACTGTCGTGAAGCCACTGAAAGGACCTATGAAGATGCATATGACTTTACGTTTAAGTCTGGAATCCATCGTGATCACTGGGAAGCACTGATTGAATTGACGGGCTGGAAGCCAAATTCTGAGACAGACACGGCTGTTAAGTTTGATCAATTGGTAAGCGGCCCGTTACAACCTGGTGACCAGTGGGCGGAACTCGGTACTGATGATTGGTCTGATATTTCGGCTTACTATCAAGGCACTCAGGTTGGCGACTGGGGTTGGTTCAAGTTCAAGAGACCTAGAGTTTCCAACACTCAGGAAATCGAGGTATAATAAGCGCATGGCAACATTCAAATTTCAAGTTCCCTATAATCAAAGGCAGATCATCATCGTTCATGGCGTTATTGATTGCGAAATCGAGGCTGATTCTAAGGAAGAAGCTTTACAGATTTTTCGAGAAAATAGCTATTGTGATAATTGTTTAGTTGATGGCCGACGAATTGTTGCGTCGGAAGAGGAATTAGATGTTGACGAAGCTGCTGACAAGGTTTTCGATGAAGAGGATATTAAATGGGAATGATTAAGACAAAATTAAAATCATGACACATCGACCTGATTACACTGCTGAGATTCCACCGACGGATGGATATCGCTGGCTAAAGTCTGGTGAACTTGTTCAAGAAGGAGACACAATTGTGTTTTTTGATGTTATACGCTCAAGCGGATGCGTGTACATTTGAATCGTGAAATTGTTGATGAGCGGTCAATTGGGCGTGATGCACGAGAATGCTATCTGTTCGCTTTCGAGCGTCTTCTCTAGGATGAAAAACGCGCGATTTTCTCATGCTCAGAGTGACGGGGTATAATAAGGATATGAGACCGCTGAAGTTAGACGAATTTCATTTGAATAGCCTTGTTTCGTGTGTGTTTGATACCTGGAAGGGTTTCGAGATACACGAGCAAGAGATTTTCGGGGATTTGTACTTTAATGTTGCGTTTGATAATCGCGCGAATTTTGACCATTTCAAAAAATTCCTGGATGGTCATTGGGGTAGTGATCTTGAAGATGATCACAATGTCTTTGACCTGAATCCTTTTCTTGTGGATATTAGCCACTCAGACATGATCATTAAACTCTCTGAAGCGCGAATTTCCGACACTCACGATCTGAGGGTATAATAAGCACATGGAAAACCAAAAGACTGATTCAACCACGATTGTGAATAAAGGTTTGTACGATATTCACGAAATTTTCCTAGCAAAGCCGCTAAGAATCGTTTTAGTACACGACGGCGTGGAATATGAGGCTTACATCTACTCCGCTGGAGTTACTATTGAGTTTGCAAATTTAGCGGCTTCCACGGCGGCTCACCTTCTGAAAGGAAATCATTTCTATATTTTCTATATTGACTACGACGGCACGCCGGTTCTTTTTGAAACTGCAAAAGATGTTCTTTCTGATGTTTGTGCAACTTTTACTTCGTTGTGGTTTGGTGAAACTCACGAAAGATATGGCGACTACAAGAGAATGTACACGAATCACTTTAGTCCCAACACAGACTATTGGCCGTACTTGCACTTGCAATTTTCGTATGTTAATGGCGATCTCAGCGATATTGTCTAACACTCACGATCTGAGGGTATAATAAGCGCATGGAAGACGAACTAAACGGCTGGAGAAAAGACGCAGAAAAGAGACGCATGCAAAAAGCATTGTGGGACCTTTTATTCAACGTGATCCTTCTTGTAGTCACTCTAGCATTTTGGACTTGGGTGTTCACCATGCTATTCAAACTGTTGACCTAAGGTACAAAAAATGAAAACATTCAAATTAACCATCCCATATGAGCAGGAACGAAGGCGTACCTATCGCGGCGATTTTAAATGCGAAATCGCCGCTGAAACTCTAGAAGAAGCAATTCGTATTTTCGAGGTTAGATCCAAAGACGGCTATTTCAAAGAATTTGGAACTGACATTAAGGCCGTCGATGATGAACAACAAGATGATGAAATCACGCGCTATGGTGAATACGAGTATGACAAAAGCAATGTTTTTGTTGAATCTGTGGTTGAGCACGAAGAAGAACCTAAATCAGGGTTCTTAAATTGCACGATTGTGACAGACCAGAACGGCTGGAGCACCGGCTGGATCAATGGAGAGAGATTTGTCGAAGGTCGATGTGATCAGAGGGTTATGTCCTCGCGGATTTTGAAATATGTTGCTGATTTGAATGCCAAAGGAAATAGTGTAAGTGGTTATGAAATCAATTCATTTTTGATGACAATGTGTAGCATTTCAGATATTCCTGGGTATGTGAATAATGAAACTTCACTCAAGATTTGGTATTACGATCACACTGGCGGAACGTTGCTAACAATTTTCCAACACTCAAGGGGAATCGGTATAATAAGCACATGGAAGTAAACTGGCAGACAATGGAAACCGCGCCGGATTCTGGTGAAGAATTCATGGTGTCATGGTTTGGAGATTGGCACCCGCGCTGCAAGATTATAAATGGCCATCTATATGAGTACGGCATTAACAGTGGGTATGAAAACTATATGGATTGGAGGAAGATGACCAGTGACTTGAATCACATTGATCTTTTTTGGGCACCTCAACCTAAGCCAAAGGCAGTAGAATGGATCTGACCATGATCGTTTCTCACACTCAGGAAATCGAGGTATAATAAGCACGATGCATGCACGAAACATCACTCACCACAAGGAGTCGTTCGTCACTATTCAGTACGTTGATAGTCTACTTGCGCAAATTCGAACAAAAGAACTCATTGAGGAAAGTAACGTTTGGATTTACGCTGATAACGGATATGACTTAAATGCTTATGACAGCAGTAAATTTGAAGCCAATACTCAAGGTTGCAAATATATTGTATATCAGTCGGGAGAGCAAATCGCAACTGGTGACATTGATCTGTACACCTTGAGATTTTCTAACACTCACAATCTAAAGGTATAATAAGCACGATGCCACGTAAAAAGAAAGAAATCGAGCCTAAGATTTGCGGCGCAAACCAACTATCTGAGAGAGTTGTTGCGCGAATTAGGGAACTGACTGAAGAAGCCAAGATGCTTCCAGATTATGACGATGGTTTTAGCGTCACTAATGATCGGTATTTTGGTGCCCTTTTTGAATTTCTCATTGTAGAGCAACTTTCCAAAAATTTAATTGCTGCAATTGAAGAATACCATTGGGTTGGTGATGTAACAACGGTGTACAAAGAGATTAACGGAGTAAAACACCCAATTCGAAATTATTCGATTCGTAACTGGGTTGACTTGCATGCGTCTGGACCAGACGGAACTCTTCCGGTTGATATTCTTCAATTCGAGGGTTATGAAAAATGGCGCAAAGAATACGGCAAGGATTCATGCTAGAAGAAAACCCGCGCGATTTTCTCACACTCACAATCTGAAGGTATAATAAGCACGATGAAAGCAAAGAACATCACTCACGAAGAAGAATCGGCAATCACCATCGAACACATTAATGGTCTACTCGCGCAAATCGAGGATAACTCAGACGACACTTGGATCGGCGATGACGATTTCGACATTAACGTCTATGATAACGAGTACTATGGCGATGGTGAAAAAGGATACAAATACACGGTGTATCGTGTAGTGGACGGTGATACGGATGTGAGCGTTTGGATCGCACACGGAGATATCGAACTAAACTAACAATTGTTAGGGGGTGGTGACACCCCTTTTCAGATTTTGCCCCTGTGATGAAACTGGCAGTACATGGTAGTCTTAAAAACTGCTGCCGAAAGGCGTCTCGGTTCGAGTCCGAGTGGGGGCACCAAATTTTCCAACACTCACAATCTGAGGGTATAATAACGACATGACGTCCATCTTCGCAGGAATGTACAAAAACAAAATTGCGGTGCACCCTGATGCTTTTTATGGCAGTGGCTACTTTCATCAAGGAAACTGGTCTCTGATTCACTTTCAACCTTCTGACTATAGATGGCTTGATTCTAAATATCCTGTTGACCAACATTATGTTTCGTTTGGATTTACAGAAAATGAATATCGCCTTGAACACATACCTGTGGCAAAATTAAATGGTGCTGTAATTATAGATGTGCCAGAATCTTTTGATACCGTGGAAGATTATTTGATTTGGCTAGAAAAATCCGGCATTAAGATTAATAACCAGCAAAGAGATTGGATTCTGTATGCAAAATCTAATTTAGCACATAAGGTTATGCGCTATCAATCTGGTGTTCATGTTTTTCCAGGAGGTTTCTATATTGTTGGTATGGCAAATTGGGAAACAAAGATGATTGACAGTGGAACCCACCAACATGCAGTGCGATGCTTCAATGCAAAACGTGTGTATCAAACTTTCTGCGGCAGTAGCTTTCAACCAAAACATTATCACTTGTATGAAGTGCTAAGCACAATACCCGATCTAACTGAAAAAGAAATGCACGAAGCAGGAATAGAAGATTTCGGATGAATTTTCCAACACTCACAAACGCAGGGTATAATAAGCACATGATTGATCCAAACCAGGTCACAAATTTTAACCGCACAATTGCAGAACTACAAGAGTTTGCTCTTTTTTGTGCAGTGGTAGCTGGAAAATCAGCTCACCAGCAGTCCAGAAAATTAGAGTGGTTTTTGGATATAGGTGAAGGTGCTCCATTTGAAAAAATCGAGCGGATTGATTTAATGCAACGTTTAAAGGAATCAAAGCTAGGACAATACAATCGATTATATACAATCTTCAAGCAGATTGTGTGCATTGATCTTGAAAATTGCACAGCAGAGCAACTAGAAGCAATACCAGGTATTGGGCAAAAGACATCAAGATTTTTCATCACCCATTCTAGACCGAATCAAAATTATGCAATTCTTGATACACATATCCTTGCGTGGCTTAAATCGCTTGGGTATAATGATATCCCAAAATCAACCCCGGCAGGAAAAAGATATAAAGAAATCGAGCAATTGTTTCTTCTTGAAGCAAAGAAAAGAAATGTTAGCACTGCTGAGCTTGATTTGCAAATTTGGAAGGAAAGGTCAAAAAAATTGTAGATATTAATAATTGAGTTCAAATTTGGCTTTCCAACTCTCACGAAATCGAGGTATAATAATCACGTGGAAGTAGAATGGCAGACAATGGATACCGCGCCACCTAATGGCGAACAATTTATAGGGGGAGCGAGAAAACCCCATCCCCTTGTGGGTGGGGCAGTTCACGCATTAGTCTTGACGATCCTAAACTGCGTTGGGCACCGCAACCTTTGATGTATGGGCATTAACCATTTGATCACGGGTATTTCCAACACTCACAAACGCAGGGTATAATAAGGACGTAATGACAATGACAGTCGCAGAACTCATCGAAATCCTAAAGAAACAGGATCAAAAAGCCGTGGTGTGTAGCTACGGCCACGATTGCCCATACAAGGAATTTCATTCCTCGGACATAACAGTAAAGCAAGTTAGCGGTTCCGCTGGCGAAAATCACGTGATGATTTACTGTGACCTTCCGTGATGATCGGTTTTTCCAACACTCACAATCCGCAGGTATAATAAGAACGTTATGAAGTACAATCTCTTGAGCGTAGGCGCTGATGCTAAGACCAAAAAGGGTGTCAATTCTGGATACCTTACCGGTATCCTTTACCTTGCACCGGCCATGGAATCTGGCTTCGAAGTTTGCCCTAGTCGTTCCGCCGGATGCACCACCGCGTGCCTCTTCACTGCTGGCCATGGCGCATACCCTAAGGTAAAAGAAGCGAGAATTCGTAAAACGCAATTTCTGATGAAAAACCGCGCTGACTTCTTGTCGGTGCTCAAGTCGGATATTGCAATTCTTGTCATTGAGGCTAACAACAAAGGTCTAAAACCTTGCGTTAGACTTAACGGAACTTCTGATTTAGGCTGGGAATCTATGGCCAAAGAAATTATGGAAGCTTTCCCGGATGTGCAATTCTATGACTACACTAAGGTGTTGACCCGCATGCTCCGCTATTGTGATGGCAAGTTTCCTGCAAACTATCACCTTACCTTTTCGCGTAGCGAATCGAACTGGGATGACTGTATCAAGGTTCTTGCGAAAGGTGGCAATGTTGCAGCAGTGTTCAGCAAGGATTTGCCAGGTGATCACATTGGTTACACCGTGGTTGACGGTGACGTGAACGATCTGCGGTTTAATGACCCGCGCAACGTTATTGTTGGACTCAAGGCCAAGGGCAAAGCACGCAAGGACGATAGCGGCTTTGTGATTCTTGCCTAGGAGTTGAAATAAGGGTGGGGGAATCCGCGCGATTTTCCTACCCTTACGAAATCGAGGTATAATAAGAACATGAACGCAAAAACGGAATACCCAAGCGAAGTCAAGGATTATTTAGAAGGTTACCTGGTAGATAATTATGGCCGTTTACAGCTATTAGCTGATTCGGAACACGTTGGTGAGGCCTGGCGCGAAATGGTTGCAACTCCAAATGAAAAAACTTTCTGGAAATTAATCGAAGAGGTTCGATTCGGTTGGAATTGGTCACGTCATTCCGAAACCCTCAGTGAAGTAGCATGGTCATTGATGCAAATTCAAAAAGATCCCAATAGTGATAGAACACTAGACACAATCAGTAGAGCGAAAAGCGCTATCAATGATGCATGGGAATTGCTACGAGAACTTGAAGGTAACTAAAGACAGGAACTGATTTTCCTACCCTTACGAAATCGAGGTATAATAAGAACATGGACACGAACACAACTCATCCAAAGCTTGATCTGATTTATAGTAAAGCCGCTGGCTTTCAGAACCTAGCCATCTTTTGTCAGATTGGTGATGTATGGGAAACTATGGTGAATACTCGCGACTACTGGGATACTTGTATTGTATTCTGGAAGGCAAAAGACCAGCTGTGCTCACAATTTTCTCGTTTGGCTACTATTGTTGGCGATGCACTTCTTGTTTTCAAAACTTCCAATGAAAAATTAACTATTGACGCGAAGCTTGATGAAAGACTCGCGGAATTTGATAGAATTGTAGAAGAGCATAGTCAGTTTTTTGGCAAGTCTGGTGAATCAATGGAAGAAATTCGCCAGCGTTTGCGAACTTCTGGATATAATTGATCTAAGGGTGAGATTTTCTCACAATTGTGTTGTGGCAGGAATCGAGTTTTGAAAAATGTTGTACAAATATACTATCGGCGGCTTTGCCGCCGGGTACATTGAAATCAGAATATATGGTTGTCAGAAATAGACTCTCTGACGTAAAATTCAAGAGTTGCGGCAACTTTGTTGCCGCAGTAAACGATATTACTACTTTGAACTAGGAATATATCGCAAGGATGCAGTCAATCATCCTATTGTTCGCTGTTGCAGACGCCTTCGGCGTCTGCCGTGAGTTCAAACACGAAAACTGGCTTGAAGCAAGCCAGCGATTTTAGTTGCTGGTAGTTGACGGTGACTATCCTGCTATTCAAAACGTGGTGTATCCGAAGGATTGTTTCATCAGAAAACTCCCACGATATAAGAAGCCGTAAAATGCGGAAATTTCTGGAAACAGAATCAAAATTGGAATTTTGGGTGCCGCTTGGCACCCTTGTTCTAACTGTATTGTTTTGATTTTCTCACCCTCATATTTCGTGGGTATAATAAGGGCGTAATGGAAGATTCAATGAGACAAATTGACGCAACGACGGCAATTCAGGAATGCTAACATATTTGCCGCGTTGCACCTGGGATGCGTCATAGATATGGCCGCGAAGCGACTCGCCATATCTTGGCAAATGGTTCAATTGTTCCTGTCGGTGATATTTATTACACAATCAAAGGTAAGCATATGGCGGCTGGCGTTTATGAAGTTTGGGCCGAAATTTCCAACCTTGAAAAAGACCGGGTATAATACGGGCATGCAAGGATACACTTTGACTCAATCTGAACTGACTGGACTAAGGGCAAAACTCAGAAAAGCCGTTGCAACACGTGATCCGAAAAAAGTGAGGGACACTGTAATTGCTGCATATGCAATTTTCGAAGAAAAGGGCTGGCCGGATGATTGGTCATCATGGGAGCGCGCTGACTTCGATAGCCAAATGCTTTCCAACACTCAAAAAGATTGGGTATAATACGGGCATGCCACGTAAAAAGGTTGTGAAAGAAGTTGATCCGCTTGCCGGATACCTCGGAAAAAAGTCGCGGTGGAAGGTCAATGAGAATGATCTATTGGGACTTGGCGGTGTTGCAATTGATGCTTATAATCTAATTCAGGAACTTGAAACAGAACTGAACAAACTTGAAGCAGAACTTGAAAAGTCAAAACCGGTTTGCCCATTTTGCAAAACCGCCATGGGTCCGGTTATTTTTAAACACTACTATAATAGCGCTGGTACGACATGCTGGTTCTGCAATTGTGTTGATTTTCCAGATAATGTCGAAGTGCAGGGACATTACGAGGGATATTAACGCGCGGTTTTCCAACCTTCAGAACCATTGGGTATAATAAAGACAATGAAACTCACGATCATGCATGTAACGGATTATTGGGGGCATTCGCGCCTCTGGATTAACGGTGTTTACTGTCAATCCGGCGAACTTTCTAGCTCTACGTGCTTCAAAATGATTGCAGAACATATTCAGCGACTCACGACAGACGAACCAATTACGATTGAAGGTGCTGAATATGTTCACTATAAGTTAGGTCACAGAAAGATGCACCAGGATGATATTCCTGAATATGTTACAGATTCTGAAAGTCTAAAAGAGTGGTACACTGAAACAACTGACTGTATTCTAGAAGTTTCTCACCCTTAGAACCATTGGGTATAATAAAGACATGCCGAAAGAGAAACAAGTTATTGGCAAATTGGAAAACGGGAACTATGAAGTGAGCAACACTAAGCTTCTTTGGTTACTGAACTGCACCCGGAGATTGATTGAACATGAACTTGCGTTGTTAAACAAGCCAAAGTCCGCAACTGCAATCTCGCTGTAAGAGAAGGTTGATTCAATTAGCGAACAAATTGAATTGATTCTAAAACACGATAGGTGAATCAATTTTGCCCGGTTTTCTCACACTCAAAAAGACCGGGTATAATAAGGGCATGACCGAAGCTGAAGCATCTAAAATTTGTTTTGATTTAACCGCCATTCCGAAGAAACCCCGCCGCTATCCAGCAAAAGATGCAAGAGCATTAATGCTTGCGGGTAGCTTCGTAATGCGAGGCGGACATGGTTACTTCATAAGCACAAAACCCATCGGTGCTGGCGTTTACGAAGTTTGGGCCGAAAGGACGCGCTGATTTTCTCACCCTTAGAACCATTGGGTATAATAAGGGTGTCAGGTAAAAAACCAGACAGAAAAACGAGGACGAAAGAAAATGTAGCATCACTAGGTTCATTAGAAAAATACCAAAAACTATCTGAAGAATTAATAGGCGAATCGTTACATGACGATTCGCCTATAGTCATTTAAGCAAGGAAAAACATGAACAATTACAATCTTGGCAACGGAAGCAAACCTAACCCTTTTTGGGATTGGTTTTGGATCGTCTCTATTCTAATCGCCGTCGTGATTATGGGTTCAATTGCACGTGGCCGTTACATTGAACGCCAGGAACGTCTTGATAAAATCGAGGATTCTATCACTAGAATCGAGCGTTCTATAGCTGAACCACGATGAGATTTTCCAACCTTCAGAACCGGTGGGTATAATAAGCACGATGGCAACACTCTACAGTATCGACGGCACCACCACTGAGATCGCACCGAACAATGGAACGGATTTTACCGGGAACGAACTTCGGCAATTCATGGGAGTTAGCTGGCTTGAAGCACTTCATGTTGGCGGCGTGGACGACGACGAACATTCTAATCAGATCATGATCGTGGACGAAGAGGGTAAGCTGAATGGCAGTCCTGTCAACGAAAACGCAACTCAGGTGTATCAGCAGGCAACTGGCAGCACTGACGTGATCGTCGGTAACGCTGTTCTCACCACCACTGAGTTCTTTAAGTAACTTGATTACAATGGGCGGGAGACACCGCCCATTTTCCAACCCTCAGCACCATTGGGTATAATAATGGCGTAACGTTCAGATTTGGCCGCGAATAAAATATCGGATAGAAGAATAAAGAGACCCTATAGTCAGAAAAAATCTGGCAACCGCAAAATATTACCAAATAATATGCGCGGAATGGTGAGCGGTCTAACCACCACCGACGGCCAAGCAATTTTTATGCTTTTAATAAAAAGCAGTTCGTCATGTTGAGATCATATTCATGTCATTGGGGCGGCAAAACCGCCCCTAAAACTCAAAATGAAGTAACTTAAAACACCTTTCCAACTCTCAAAAACAAATAATTTTCGTCCCTTAACCGCGCGGTTTTTCCTTTCACGGAATCCGCGCGGTTCTATTCTCTCACCCTCACGAAATCGAGGTATAATGAGGACATGAAACAGAAAACCCAGGTAAGACGATCAACCACCATTAACTACTGCGGCAAGCAATTAAATATCAGCATGCTTGCAGAATTGGTGGATCTTGGACAGGGTCCATATTTCTCAATCACTGGAGAAATCGGCGCTGGCGGTCACTATGCCGCCGGTTGTATTCATGTAGAAATTGCGGAAGCTTTTCCTGAATTTAAGAAATACATCAAATGGCATCTTTGCAATGTGAACGATGGTCCAATGCATTACATTGCAAATGCATTGTATCATGCAGGGTTCACACAATATATTGATGCCATGAACTCGGACACACTTAAATCTCATATCATCTGGGGTGTATTAGATAGCGACCAGGACATTGACATTGAATCTTTGATGAATAATGAGCAATTGGGATATAAAACTCCTGAAGCCGTTGCAAAATCAGAAGAACTCAAAAACGTGCTTAATGCAAGACTGCCACAACTGATGGAAAAGATGCATGCAGATTTTCTCGAATTATTCGGACCATCTTTCCAAGATCTGATTAAGAAATAATATCAGATTAAGGTGAAAATTTTCCAACCCTCACGGAATCGAGGTATAATAAGGGCATGGAAGAAGAGTTTATCCCTGGAAAAATAGCTGAATTCATTGATGATCCAGACAGATGGGGAATTGTCAAGAGCGTTTCAGATTGTGGCGAATGCGTCTACCTGCAAAGATTTGGGAAAGGAGCAGAAACGGCAATTGGGTATTCTGGAGTAAGCAGATCATTGCTTAGGGTTGTTAATGCTAAAAACTGACATAATCGCATACTACACTAACTCAAAAGGGGAACGAGTGAATATCACCGAAATTCTTGACGAAGTTAAGCAAATAGATGACAATCGTGACATATTCTATACGCGGCTTCTTGATGACGGGCAAATCATCTACGAATGGATCAGTTTCGAAAAATGGCAAGTAGCTAAAAATTGGCGATCAGGGTATCAAGTAGACGGATTTCCACAGCTCACCTACATTTGAGAAGTATATTTCTCACCCTCACCATGGCCGGGTATAATAAGCACGACATGCTGATATACGTGGAACAACTCCCAGGCGGTGAATTCTCTATCGACGAAAAAACGCTTAGGTGGCTTTTGCAAACCACTCGCCAATCTGTAATAAATGACATTGCAAAGATCGGCGATTCCGGCACTGTTTCAGTTGCCGTACTCAATGAATTAGTCGAAAACATTGACTCTGCCATCTATAAGCTAGACAAATAAGCTGGCTAAAGCAACAATCCCGCGCTAAAAACGCGCGGGATTTTCCCACCCTTAAAACACAAGATATGAAAACATTCGCACAATTAAACCAAGAAATGCATAGTCAACAATCGTCAATATATGGGTTTTGTGGTAAAAGTGATGTTGAATTGGCTGAGTTAATTTATGAATCCCTGGAGTTTAATTTTGATCCTAAAGATAAAGATATGGTGATTCACACAATTGCCAAAGTTTTGGAACAAAATCGAACATATTAACATTCAAAATATGCTTGGGAAATTTGGCCCGTAGTTTCTCACCCTCAATCAGACCGGGTATAATAAGGACGATGGAACACGGGGAATTGACATTCTATCATGGCTCTTTGCAATATATAGACAACGGGCAATTCATCGTGCCTGGGCAAGATTCGGGACATGGTGAAAGAATGGAAGATGTTTATGTCACTACAGTTATTGGCATAGCGCAACAATACGCAGGTTATGATGGATACGTCTATATAGTAAAGCCTAGCGAAGATTTAGAGCCAGATTTTACGGATGACCACGGTAATACAATAACCTATATGTGTTCTAAAGCAAAAGTTTTGTGTTGTATGTTGTAGTTTCCCACCCTCAAAATGGGTGGGTATAATAACGTCATGGACAACGAATACACAATCGAATGGGACTCGGCTGGTGGTGCAATTCTGCTGAAAAACGGCGTTGACGGGCCATATTTTCAGCCCGGCGAAGACACTCGACGATTTGAATTAGCGGTGGGTGACCCGTACAACCCTAATCCTAGTGTCTGCCAAGAATACTGGGATAACCACGATTACAATTGAGGCGGGAAACCGCCTATCTCTTTTTTCTCACCTTCAGGAAATCGAGGTATAATAAGGACATGGCGAAACTCCCAACTCAGGAACCAGATAAAAGTCTGCACTGCCTACCCGGCACTTGCGCGACTACAAGCCCATACGTTTACGAACGTGTAAAGGGTGTCGGCGGAATCCTTTGGCGTCAATCCGATAAAACGAGCGTTTTTTTTCACATTGGTGATGAACGCGCGATGTTCGAGATCAAGCATCTTGATTTTGATGGCAATCTGGATGAGCGCGATTATGGAGACTACTTTCCAACGGCTTAATCACAATTGTGCCCGGTTTTCTCACTCTCAAAGAGACCGGGTATAATAAGGACGTGAACGAAAAATGAGACACAATCCGCGTACTATAAGCATGTTGCCATTACTTGTTCGCGATGGCGTCTGGCATAAGATGGAAGATACCGAAGAAAATGTGCCATTTTGGGCATCGTTATCTAAGGATAAGTCAACCGTTTACAAAATGCCAAAAGGTGGTGGAAGCATCGTGAGGTTGAAAGCATCAAAGCTGCTAGAATGGCGCAACCTTGGGCCATTAAGCCCCATTGACAGCAAAAAGGCATGTGAACATTTTAGTTCCTGGTCTTTGGGCGTTTTGAAATAAAGAAACCCACAGAATTAGGGCGCGGTTTTCTCACCCTCACGGAATCGAGGTATAATAAGCACGATGAGCACAGCTACAGAAATTCCGGTCATCTACCGTTACATTGATGGTGATGTGGTGGCGATCTTGCCAACCGTAGAGACGAACCAAAATAGGATTATGACCTACTTATATGTTGGCCAACATGGCGAAGCATGCCCGTCTTGGGTAATTCGCGGACGTCTCGCAAAGCCAGAAGAGTATAAGGCGCTACATCAAGAATTGTGCGCTAGATACGAACCTGACAAGCTAGTTGTGAGAAAGAGGATTAACTGGGATAGCTGGAGAAACAGGAACCAGTAACAAATTCACAATCTGGATCAGGACTAAGGTAACCCAAAACCTTAGTCCTTTTTTTTCTTAGAACATCGTCATTTTCTCACCTTCAGAACCATTGGGTATAATAAGGGCGTGAACGCTAACAGCATCGCATCAGTCCTGGAAGCCAAAAAAGGACGCATCTTCACTGTAACGGTAAACCGCCCGGCCAATCTTAGGGCGGCTTACAAAGGCGAAAATATCACAAAAAGGTCCGTGTACCAAGGGCAAAATTGTGACTACGCAAGCCGGGGGCCGGTCAAGCAAGCTATTGCCGCTGGCAATATGGTTGCACCAGCGCTACCGCAGCACATCCAAGAGCCGTTTTACATTTCCGGTGTGAAGTTCTGGCGCGGAAAAAACGGACAGGTATACTTCCCAATGCCAGTAACTGGCAATAAGCCAAAGGTACAATGGCTATACGATGGCAAAGAGGTTACGTTGGCTAGTATTCAGCATATGCTACTTGCTAACGAATACGCGGAAAGACCAGAAAAGTCAGAACCAAGTGCCGACGGCAAGGTATCGGTGCCGTTCAACGCTATTAAGGTTGAAAACATCGAAAGCATCACTTGCGGCTAAAAAGCCAAAGGGTGGGATTTTCCCACCCTTACCCAGATTGGGTATAATAAGAACGAACATGGGATAAATCAAACGCAAAGACTACCTTGAAGGCAAAGTCACCCACCGTGAATATTACGGTTCTATGGTAGAAGAACTAGGAGTGGTTTTATCTCGAAACCACGATATGGTGAAAAGGTGTATTAGTGCTGAAGATCCAAACTACAATCATATTGGAATTGGAGAATGGGACAGAATGCATCTATTAGTCACTAGGCAAGTTTTCACTAATAGAGATGATTATCCAACACCGGCTGGTCTTGTCTGTCTCAAGAAAGAAGCAGTAAGGCAAGCTGTGGAACGAATCGAAAAATCAAAGGCAAACTAACCGAACAATTTTCCCACCCTTACCCAGATTGGGTATAATAAGAACGCAAGGAACAACAAACATCATGAACGCTCTAGCATACGTACTCGCCGCCTTCGCCGCTGGCTCCGCCGAACCCATTCAAGCGCCGACGCAAGGACCGAAATTCACCCAATCGCCAGCCAAGGCAAAAGCCGCGCGACGAAGTCGCAACAAAATGGCACGAACATCCCGAAAGCGAAATCGAGGATAAAGGACTACCAAAGGACTAAGGCAAACAAAATGAAGTAACTTAAACACCTTTCTCACCCTCACAATCAAATAACTTTCGTCCCTTCACCGCGCGGTTTTTCCTTTCACGGAACCCGCGCGGTTTTTCTCACCCTCACAAAATCGAGGTATAATAAGCACGATGAACGCTCACTTAAGTCCAACTCATTACGAGAACGGCACCGATCCGCAGGTAATCGCGATCTTGGAAAACTTGTGGCCCAATGGAATTCTAAATGTTAACCTAAGCTTCGGCGATCCTGAAGATGGTTCAGTAACCTTTAACACAAAGGGATATATCGGACGCAGCAATGGCGCAAAACCCATTTTGTTGCTAATGAAGAACCGTCGGGATTGGAACGGTATGCCAATTGCAACCCACCGAATTCTGAGGATTGCCACTAATGAAGGAAATGTGCTTTATCAGCATCCCAACTACGGACCACCTCTTATGATTGTGGCTAAGCGTCCAGGTGGTGCAAAAGTCATCTTGTCACAAACTGGCAATAGCGAATCTTCGGTGCTTTTTGAATCGCTGGAAGCCGATCAGGAATACGTAGCGAAATACAGCTGAAGCAATTGAGGGACAATAGCAAAGTCCCTCAATTCTGTCCAATTTTCTCACCCTCACGAAATCGAGGTATAATAAGGGCATGGCGAATCAGAAGTACATCGTTACGAAGCTGTTCAAAGAAGGACTGCTCAAAGACATGAGAATTGCAGAACACACAGAAGTTCTTTTCACGGAAGGGCAAACTTACCGATGCGCCGTAACTGGCGACATTTACGAAGTTGTTGCAGTGACATTTTACTACGGCGAAGCTAGAGGCATCAAAGTAGCGCTGGTCTAAAGCAAGAATCCCGCGCTAAAATCGCGCTGGATTTTCCCACCCTCAAAAACCATTGGGTATAATAACCACGATGAGAACTCAAATCGCATTCTTGAGAAACGCGAAAATCGACGCTGACATGTTCTGGTTTGTGGTCCTGCCATGTATCATGGTTATTGCAACTATGGACATTTGCATGATCTTAGGCTAAAGGATTTTCCGACCCTTACCCAAACCGGGTATAATAAGGCATGAAGCAAATCAAAGAGATTTTTAGCAAGCGAACCCTAAAGGAATCGTTTGATCTGGTGACTGACAAGGAAGTCCTGTTGCAGGTAATACTTCCTGTAGTCATCGCTTTTGCAGTTATAGGATTGTCCTTTAGTTAAGGATTTTCCCACCCTCAAAAAAGGCAGGTATAATAACCACGATGGACCCAATCGAACTCCAATTCGCCGAAGGCGACGGAATCATCATCCAAAGCAAAGATCTACAGTGGCTTCTTAATGCCGCAGAAAGCGCATTCAAGGGCGGCGTGGACCGAGCAACGTACACCGGCGGCGGAAATCCGCGCCTTATCCAAACTATGGAGCAATCGCTACAACGTGTTAAAAACGCCAAAGATCGGCTAGAACCCTTCTAAAGAAATACCCGGTTTTTCCCACCTTCAGAAAGACCGGGTATAATAAGGTAACAAAGGAAAGCATGGCAAAAATCCCCTTCAATATCGAACCGAAACTTAGTCCATTTGGAAACTACCGCGTAGGTTATTCAAATCTTGGCGTAGTGTGCATTTCTGGCAAAAACGGCGAATGGAATGTGCGCATGGGTAACTCCATCGAAAATGAGAAGAACGGTATTATTGGGCTTCATGTCCGTAGCAATTTTCCAACTTTAGCCGCAGTGTCCAAAGCCATCCAAAACCTTGAGATTCGAGAAAATAACGGCATTAAAACCGTTTGGCCAGCCTAGAATTTTCTCACCTTCACGAAATCGAGGTATAATAACCACGACGAAGAGAAAAACATGGACAAATTCATTCACAGTCGAAAAATCTTCCTAACCACCCATTGGCTTCTGACAAAAGTTTTCAATAGCGGTAAAGGAACTAGTTCTGAAGCCGAAATCACGCGTATTGTTGAAATGATTCAATCTCAAGGAAAGGGAATGTGTCATTCTGCAAGAGCATGGCGTAAAGCATTAGTTTCAATCGAGGACCATTTCAACAATCCAACAAAACCGAAACGCCTTAAAGAAGTTCTCGCTTTGCGATTGTGTCTTTGGTTCACGAAATGGATGGCGCTAGAATGTGAACAAAAAGGTTACGGCATGACTCCGCGATGGTCAAGTAATGACCCGCTACCTGACGACGAGGACTAAAGCAACAATCCCGCGCTAAAATCGCGCGATACTTCCCACCTTCAGAAAGACCGGGTATAATAAGCACGTAGGAACGAAATGAAAACCCCGCTAAAGGTTCACATCGACGCACTTGCAAGATTAGGTATTCACTCTGACGCGAACCTAGACGCTTGGATCAAACAAAATCCAAGGGTAGACGCTCAGGGACGCAAGTACCTGATGTCACGCTATGATGCTTACAAAGAGATGCTAGGTACACGGGGGGCAGAAGCCATTATGACGGCAAAAATGCTCAGCGCGTACTAAAACAATAAAATCACTATTGGGATTAGGGCTCGCTTGGTGTAATTGGCCAAGATCCCGAAATCCCAACAGTGATTTTCTCACCCTCAGAAAGACCGGGTATAATAAACCCACAAGGAACAAAATGAAAAACTCGTTGAAACAAATCTGGAACTGGTATGTGGACTTTTTTGTCAAAGGATATGCAGCATGGCTTTCCATCTTCTGCCTTTTTCTACTCTATTTCACCAACAACCCAATTGTATGGGTCATCGGTATTGCAAATGCAATTCCATGCATTGTATATGGAACCTGGGATTTATTTCAGTTTTTCAAGCAAAATGCACAGCGAAACATGTAGGATTTTCTCACCCTCAAACCAAGCCGGTATAATAAGCACGATGATCAAAGGAATCCTAATCGCACCATTGGAAAATGGCAACGTTGAGATCGGAAAATGCGAACTCAAACAGCTATTGCGATATGCACGCAATAGCCATATTGACGCCCTGGAACAGCATTTGGAAGGTACCCCGCCGAATCCAGGACAATCTCATGATAGCATTATTGCTGATTTTGAGCGCGAACTCAAAATCATCAACGGCGCAATCGAAAAACTCTAAAGCAACAATCCCGCGCTAAAATCGCGCGGGATTTTCCCACCCTCAAACCAAGCCGGTATAATAAGCACGTAGGAACGAAGCAATGGAAATCGAAAACAAAAAAGCCGCAGATATTCTCATCGAAGCCGGACTAAACGAGATCCCTTGGGGAATTCGAGTGATAGAGGCCGAAATGCGCGGATCATCCACCGAACAAGATGGTGATGATGCAAGTAGCTGGTGGACTTGCGCTTGCAGCTATTACAAGGAAGTTCCAAGAGGTAAACGCGATAGCCAAGCCGCACCGGATGATGACACCCTCTATACACTCGGTATGGAATTTGCAGAACATGTCACTGAGAACGAAATTGCATTAGCAGCATGGGCTCTTTGCGCAATTGATGCACGTGCAAAGGTTGTGATTTCATTCGAGGAAATCAAGCGCTAGCAATCTTGGCTCTTGCACAATCACAATAAAATCACTGTTGGGACTAGGGTTCGTTTACTACCATTTCGCCGTCCGAAATCCCAACAGTTTTTCCAACCCTCACAATCAAAGGGTATAATACCTTTCAACCAAAAACACAACCAAAAAACATTTTCTAACCTTCAAGAGCGGCGGGTATAATAAGGGTGTTATGAGCAAAGCTTACGAAGCGATCTTCAACCAAGTAATGAAACGGATGGAAGCTGGAGTCATTCCTTGGCAAAAGCCTTGGAATCACGCACCGGCGAACGGTAAGACCGGTAAGGCTTACCGTGGAATCAACTCGCTGGTACTGGGAATGAGCGCGTACCAATCCAACCGCTGGGTCACCTTCAAGCAAGCGCAAGATCTTGGCGGAAGCGTCAAGAAGGGCGAAAAAGCTACTACGGTAGTTTTCTGGAACTTCGGCAAAGAGCAAGATGTAAATACTGGCAAAGACAAAAGTTTTGCATGGCTCAAAACATACGCCGTGTTCAACGCCGAGCAGACCGAAGGATGCAATTTCCCAGAAGTTGCAGTAGTCGAGAACGCCGATGCGGCCATCATCGTTGCACAATCCGGTATGGCGGACATCATCTTAACCGGTGGAAACGTAGCTTGCTACATTCCTTCAAAAGACATAGTTAAGGTGCCGCCAATGACGGCATTTACATCACCTGACGCCTACTACGCTACCCTGTTTCACGAACTCGGCCACGCCACCGGCGCTGAAACTCGGTTGAAACGGCCAGGAATTGTCAATAGCGACGGATTCGGCAATGCAGCATATTCGCAAGAAGAACTTGTTGCAGAGTTCACTTCGGCGTTCTTGTGCCAAACTTGCGGCCTTAACAGTACGCGGCAGATCGACCAAACCGCCGCATATTTGCAAAACTGGATGACAGCATTACGCAACGATCCTGCAATGCTTGTCAAGGCAAGCGGACAAGCGCAAAAAGCAGCGGACTTCATTCGCGGGATTGTTGCAGAAGTGATCGAGGACTGAGACGCGAAAAGGGTGGGATTTTCCCACCCTCAAGACCGCCGGGTATAATAAGCACGTAAGGAACGAAGCGACATGAAAACTTCACCAACACAAACTTCAGCCGAACTCAAAGCACAGGACGCAAAGATTCTCAAGGCACTTTCCGAAGAGGCCTGGCTGGACCGGCAACGCAGCGATCATGCAGAAGAACGCCGCGAACTATCACAAAAGGATATAGTCTGGTAATCCACGACTAAAACAACATTCAAGCAACTGTCGTCGGCTGAGTTATCGGTCATACGGCGGCTTGTTTTTGTAGTTAAATCACAATTGTATGTGTTATACAATTGTGATTTTTTTTGTTTTTGTTGTGTGATTTCTAATATCAAGATTGTGTATTTAGTGCGTGTGTTACAATTGTGTACGTTGGGATCGGGGGCAAGATTGTGGTTTTTGCGCGTGTGTTACAATTGTGAGATTGTGGTTTTAGCGTGTAAGTTTTAATTGTGAGATTGTGCATTTTGCAATTGTGTATTTGTAGTTAGAGATTTGCAATTGTGAGATTGTGGTTTTTTCGCGTGTGTTACAATTGTGATTGAATTGCAAAAGCCCTATAGG
>Ga0214921_10004051_pt1 | contig 21970 bp, 28 predicted proteins | sample LL1505_MetaG_FD_177992 | JGI IMG/M metagenome (GOLD analysis project Ga0214921, IMG submission 177992) | Freshwater microbial communities from Lake Lanier, Atlanta, Georgia, United States - LL-1505 | ecosystem: Environmental > Aquatic > Freshwater > Lake | place: USA: Georgia | collected... | reverse complement strand
AAGTGGAGAATTTGTGACTGTTAAAAGCGCGGTAAAGTCTGCGAAGAAAGCAGAGAAGGAAGCGAAGACTGCTGCCAAAGCGAAGAAAGTTGTGAAACGCGGGAAGCAAGGGCAGCGGGGGGGGGGGCGACTGTAAGATTGAATAGAAATAATAATTTAGAAAATAATAAATTTATATATTTTGAAGAAACAGATGGAGAAAATAATATAACAATATTCAACGATAGAACGATTGAATATGGGTTTAACAGTGAAAATAATATTAAAATTAAAACAAAAATATATTATAAATATATATTATCTAATAGTAATTGTAAATATATACCCAAAGCTTATTTAAAAGTAAATAATGGTGAAACAATTGAAGATATTAATATTGATAACTTTAAAAGTGATTTTGATAATTTAAAACAAAATAGTAAAAGCATTGAGTATGAATTTTTACAAAACAGCAACACCAAGAATAAATCTATTAAAATCATATTTTATAATAATAATAATGAAAATATAATGACTCTTGAAACTGATCTTTTATAACCGCTTAGCTAATTTCATATTAATATACTCCACTGCTTTCGGTGTAAATATTGTTATATTTTTTATTTCTAAGAGTCGATTCAAGAAAAACCAGAAACGATCTTGTGGTATTATGATTGAAAATTCATGATAAAATTTAATATCTATCATATATGAATGTAGTATTTTTAATTTATATTTATATAATAAATATGGCTGCTGAAAATATACAAGCGGCAATTATTAAATATAATACTAAAAAATATAGTGATAATAAAAAACCAAAATTTGAAGTTATAGATGGTACATGTTCTGATTTTACTCTAGTTGAAGATGACACATTTCCTATTATTGGTACTAATCTAGAAACAGTATATAAAGTTGAAGGCACAGGTGAAACTACTAAAGTTATGCGCGGGTCAAGCAAGAGTTTTAAAATGAATTCATATACATATAAAAAAAACGACGTTCCAGAAATATTTCCAGATACTGTGCAAATTATAATCTTTGAGTTGACAGAAGATTTAATAGAAAGTCTGGTTGAAGAATCCATTAATAAAAATCTAGATGCATATTGTATTTTTAATTTTAAAACTATTACAGATAAAGAAAAAGAAAAAAAAAATAATTTAAAAAAATATTTAACAATTGCAGCAGATGCTATGCTTAGTATTTTACTTAAACAAAATCAGAAGAATAAGGTGAATAAATATGCAGATATAATAAATAATTATATTAATGATCCAGAATTAATAACAAGTAAGCGTACTAAAGAAACTAAAAGGGATGGACCCATGTTTCTAGATTTTGTATATGGTTATATGACAAATAATGGAAAAAAAGATTATAGTTATCAACCTAGAAAAATGAATAGAATTAATGCTAATCACAATTTTCTTGTACACAAGAAAATTAATGGTAAAAGTATACTAAAACAAAATATCCCCACAAATAATTATAATAAAAATATAGGTGGTTTAATTGCATGTTGTGCTTATTTAGATTATAAAACAAATAGTAATACTTTAAACGTTACAGAAATAGCAAAAAATTTAGATATTAATTCAACAGATAAAGATGAGCAATTAATGTGTATTTTTGCACATTTAACATCAAAAGTATTTGAATTAGCAAGTTGTGAAGTAAACTTAGAAAGATGTGATATGCAAATTCCTATATCTGATTTAATTAATGTTAATGCTAAGGATAATGCTAAGGATAATGGTAAGGATAATGGTAAGGATAATGGTTGTAATATTACTGCAAAATCTACATTTAAAAATTATGTTTCTCAAATTTATGCAGCGGCTATGGTTCTATCGGGTATGTTAATACCAAAAGATGTAGAGTTTTGTGATTATCAAGATTTATATAAGAGCAATTTAAGCTTATTAAAAAGCTTTTTTATATCTAAACATAGAACCGAATTAACAGTAGATAGTTTTAAAGATATGATTCAAACACAATTTATAGAACCAAATGGAAGTCCAATAATTATTGATTATGATTCACTTATAACAGATATTCCCAATCTTATTAAAACACATAATAAATACGTACAGTATTATAATCATAATACTATAATTCAAATGCAAAAAAACGACAAAAATTACCACGATAATCCGTTATATAAGCAAACAACTAATTACTATTATGAAGAAACAGAAGACTATTTTAGTTTTAAAAATAAAGAATACTATGATCATATGATAAGTCAATTAAACGAAGATCTGCAAAAAAAATTAATAGCATTAAAAAAATATCAGATGCGAGAATCTAGCGGTGGAAAATCAAAGAATCTATTAAAATCTTCAAATGAACGCTTTATGATTAATGAAAAACCCCGAGTTGTATATATCGGATCGCAAAATATTAAATATGTTAAGATTAAAAATGAATTTATAACACTTAAAAATGCTATGAAACAGCTCAATATAAACAAGCCTAAACTATTACAACCGCTTATTTAATTTCATATTTATATACTCCACTGCTTTCGGTGTAAATATCGTTATATTTTTTATTTCCAAAAGTCGATTCAAGAAAAACCAAAAACGATCTTGTGGCTTTATCAGAGAGAGTTCCTGAATATAATATGCATAGAATTGCTTCTGGAAATCAATATAACTAGTTACTGTCGTAATAGCTGGTATATATCGCTTGAGTTTTTTTTCTATAATATGTTTATGTGCATTAAACATCTCTTCATTAATAAACACTGGTAAATTTTCAGCAATAGATACATTATATGTAGGACATACTAATACACTATTTTTTTCATTCGATTGATATACCATATTATTATCCACGATAAGCACACGATTTGTTAAATCTATATTCTTACCATAATTTTTTTGTAATGATTTCTGAATCATCGGAGTAACATGTTTTAAACTCTTTTTCAAATCCATATCCGTATGAAAACAATGTTTACGTGTAAATATAGGCCTATTAAATTGTAATTTATAATATTTTTCTATAGCTCCAGCTATAAACGCACCCCATCGATCATCAGATGCTGTATAAAAGAAAAACTCAGCATGAGGTAAGCGACGTTTTGTATTTTTAACAAATGTATCGAAATATGGACGAATTAACCCCTGATCAAACTTATTAAACAAATCTTTTAAACTATATTTAATGTTCACATTCTCATATTTTAATTCATAAATCATAATCTGATTTGTAATATTTCCTATAATCGTCCCATCTATATCTATAATAAATACTAGTGGTTTCATATTTTTACTTATTATATACAAATAAATTTACGAATAAATTCACGAATAAATTCACAAATAAATTCACAAATAAATTTACGAATAAATCGGAAAATTTGATAGATATTTATATGAATATATATATATAAAAAGAATGGGTAGCGGTCATAGTAATGGTCGCCATATTACCCCGAGGTATGAAGCAGTACGCAAGCAACTTAATTATACACATGATCTGAATGAAATGCTGAAAGATAATGGTTATAGTCCAGCTGATGGACTATATGGAGCAAATCAAAAGGCTAGAAACAATGGTCTTATTGGAAATGAGACATATTACAAATATGATAAAGCCAACAGAAATGCGAATCGTGCGAAACATCAGTGGGATTAAACCTGTGACAAACATCGAGTCAGTTGGCGTGCCGTGGCGTACCGTGCCGCTATTTTGAAGTATTATTTTTTATATTTTTCAGTAACTTTTCGAGGTTTTTCTTCATCTCGGCGTTAGTTAAAGGACCTTGATCTGTGTCATATAATGATTCATCGCCATATATTTTTTGCATATCTGTGGGCTTTAACTTGTTAATATCTTTTAGTTTTTTTGTGGTATAAGTTTTCAATCGATTTATACAATCTGTGACACGAGCTTTACGAAAACATATAAATATTTTATTACCACAGTTAGCTCCTAACATATTTGATGTATCTACAAATGTTATCTTTTTCCAATATTTTACTATTTCAGCATCCCATTTTGGTGATAACAATATATAATTTAATTGTTTTATCATTTCAGATATTTGATCATAAGACATAGATAAACTATTATTATTACGTTTTATATGCCCTTTATAATCATATGCATTGATATAAGATTGATGAAACATAAATGCTGGTGGTTGGTTATCTGAACTAGGTATTTTTTCAATAATAAATACATGTCCTGGAAAATGTCTGGTGTTTCCATCTGTATGTGTAAATGTAGTATCTGCCATTAAAATATAATATAAATATCTATAATTACAACGTTTATAGAGTACATCTTTCTTTAATGCATTTATGATTTGTATATTTGAATCTTCACCTGATTCATGTCTTTGTTGAACTTTATGACTATCACAAGCATCTGCTAATTTAATACCTTTTTTTCCTAACATTAAATAAGACATGACAACGGCTTGATTTAAACATTTTGTAACTAACAAACGCATATAATAATCCTTTATATCATTTGTTAGACATTGCATAATTGGTTTAACAAAATCTTTTACTATATAGCCAGCATCACATGTTTTACATGATTCTTTGGTACAACTATCTAGAGACAATTTTGCTTCTTTTTTAGGTTCCATTTATATAAACTTATATATAAAAATATTTTCTTCCTAGTAAATAAATTCCATGGATTTAAAATTGAGAATTATTATAGCCTTTTTTTCTGTGATTGCACTTTTCTATATTTGTCAATTTATTATTTCATATATGAGTAAAAAAGAACATTTCTCATCACGCTATTACGATGATGTTGAAAAATATGAAGACGCACCAACATCTGCTGGAGCATCTGCTGGAAAATCCAATATTTCAGAAAAACCCAATGAGTCAGCAGATGCTAAGACAGATAACTATGATCTTCGCATATTTTTATTAAAACAAATTGATACATTGAATATAACTGATTCTACAGTGAAAACAGATCTCATGCAAAAATTATTTACAGATGATTCTATGAAACAATTGAAACCTATGTCTAATGAACAACGTATACAAAAAGTAAATGATGTATTCCATGAAGCACACGGAAGTAAGATCGCTCAACAAACCCTGGAAGTAGATAAAGACACGGAATCTTTACATAACCAAATCAAAAATAGTTTTAATAGTGAAAAAGAAAAATTATCTCTACCTGAGATGAAAGACTATTTTGATAATGATTTTAAGAATCGTGTTGATAAAGCTAGTGATAAATTAGATAATGTTATCGATGGCCTTAAAGATTTGAAAGATATATTAAAAGGATCTGATAGTAGAAAAAAAGAAACTTATATACCTGATCTTCCTATCCCACCACCTGCTCCTAGCAAACCAACATCTGTTACGACATCAACGGCTAATAAAGTAGCACCGACTATAGCTTCTACTAGTCCTTCAGTTGTTACAGCTCCATCACCTTCAGCTGGTATTGAAAGATATACTGAAAGATCTATTGCTTCGTTGTCACCTCCTATTTTAAGTCAAGCAGCTGGATTTGCTGCACCATCACAATTAATTGAAGGATTCGAAAATATTAGATCATATGCTTTGTATTAGGATTGCAATGAGTTATTAATATCTATTAAATCTTGTATTAAAAAGTTTATTTTAGAATTATTAACAATGATTGTTTTAAAATATTCACAATTAAATTTATGTCCTTGTTTTGATAATTCTATTAACATCTGTAATAGAATATCTGCTATATCATTATTAATATTAATATACTCCATAAAACTATTATAAATTATATAACAATAATCTTGCATCGTTAAAGTATTCTTATTTATTAGGTGAGTATTTTGAAATAATTCAATTATCATAGCATGTTTAGATAACATAGTGGTTTTCATTTTTTGTGTCTTGCAAAAATTATTATATTGTTCAGATATAGGAAAATTATTAGATGCTTCTAATATATATTGTTTTTCATTAATAAAAGTAGATATAAATTTATTTATTATTTCTATACCAATGCTTCTATCCTGCTCATTTAGAGATTGAGTAAGATCTTTAATTAAATTAATATAATTTTTAATATAGAATATCTGACTAATCGATTTATCTATAATCTCTGTAAAAATTTCATGAATATTATTATTGTTTATATAAATCTTAATTTTTAATAACATTTTCTTATAATTATCACTATTCATCACATTCAATACACCCGTTATAAATTTCTTAACTGTTTTAGGCTCTCGTCGATTATTATGACCATGGTGAAAATGTGAAGCGTGCTGTGAAGCGTGCTGTGAAGCGTGCTGTGAAGCGTGCTGTGAAGCGTGCTGTGAAGCGTGCTGATTAGCATGCTGATTAGCATGCTGATGACCATATGATTTTTTAATGATTTTTAAAGGCAGATTTGGCTGTATAACTACTACTGCATTATCAGAGAAACATATATAATCTGTGAATAATTTATCATATTTCTCTTGTATTTTTATAGTAGAAATAACATCATGAACTATATCCTTTCTATTATAAAAATCCACTGGTTTTATAATAATAATATCTTCCATATTATATAATCTTAGGTATTATTTGTTTAAATACTTTTAATTTATTTAATTATGTATTTAAATGGATTTTATAAATTATATATATGACAATATAAATGTTTATTTTTCACTAATTATATATGATGATGATACTGAACCTACAAAGCTAGAAAAAACTATTAATTTATTAACTGAACATGATTATCCTATTAAATATATCGAAGATATTAAAGATATTAAACATATAGAGAATTATGAACATATTAGTGCTAGAATATTTGCTATTCATAAGGATCATTTTAATGAATTATGTTTCGTAAAAAATAATAATATGCTTCAATATAATGTCATATTTTGCATGAATACTCCTTCTTTTAATAGCATTACTAATTCATTAGAATATATTAAACCTGCATGTCAAGAAAATATTATCATAACAAAAATCTTTTAAATATATATAAAAGAAAATGAAAATTATTAAAACGATTCTAATCATATTTGTACTAGTGATTGTTGCTTATGCTATCTACATGGCTTATACTGATATTATGAAAAATATACCTGCTGAAAAAGCTAAATTAGAGAAATTCTCAGGAGATGACGATAAACTTAAAATCTGTCTCTATAAGGCAACATGGTGCGGACATTGTGTTAAGTACATAAAATCCAACGTCTTTAATGATGCATATTCTGACGTTAAAGGAAAATATAATGATGTCGTCTTTTCTACTGTTGATTTTGATGAAAATAAGAAATTAGCTGAGAAATATGACATCAATGGCTTTCCTACTATTATAGCTGTTGATTCTAAAGGGAACTTACTAGATACTTTTACTGGAGATAGATATAAGAAAGAAGACTTAATGAAGTTTGTAGAAGATAATAGAGTTAAAGTTAATTAATTTTGATATATAGCAAATGCTTTAACAAATTCTTTTTTATAATGGAAATTTAATATATCTCTATAATATATATTAAATGACAATTATTAGTAAAACAACGGATGCTCAAGGTATTATTATTTATAAAGTTAGAAAAGAAGTCTCAGATGAAAAAATGGAAAAACGGTTATCTACAAAATGTACGAAACGAGATTATAAAGATTTAATTACGTATGATTGTGATGTTTATGATGAAGATACTGGTAAAATGATATTGAGATTTCGTAAAAATGCACTCACACAAAAACATGTAGAAGATGCATATGAAAATTTAATCGATTTTGCTAAACATAAAACTGGAGCTCGTGGCATTGCTTCTGGTAGTGAAGTTAAAGATATTGCTGTAAATACTCGTGTTTGCTCTAATATCTTAGGCTATTTTGATTCATATACCATATTTCATAAATATATGTTTAAAACAGTAGGATGTAAAGCACCTTATCCTATAAGAACTACACGATTTACTGCATCTTATCCTGAGAAATGGAAAGAAGTATTGCCTCTGATTAAAGATATTGATCAAATTTATAAACGGTTAGCTCCTATCGAACATAAATATCAACTTAAACATGCACAAGAAACAGCTTATCATATTGATAATACTGCGTTTTCTACTGTCACTGTAAACTTAAACTGGCAAACTGGTATCCATCGTGACTCTGGAAATCTAGAAGGATCAATGGGTAATTTGGTCGTTATTCAGAAGGGCAATTATACTGGTGGTTATCTATGCTATCCTAGTTATAAAATTGCAGTAGATGTTAAATCTACGGATATGTTGATTATGGATATACATATACCTCATGGAAATACACCGATTAAATATATTAGCCCAGATGCACAACGAATGTCTTTAGTATGTTATATGCGAGAAGGTATATGGGAAAAGTCACGTGGAACAACGGAAGCAGATATTAAAAAGAATGAATTAAAGATGAAACGTATTTTAGCTAAATTTAATAAGATACGTGCAATGGATAAATAATATTTATATATAATATATGGGTGCTTCACAATCTAATGAAAAAGTTGATGATAAATTAACATACGACGATCTAGAAAAAAAATCATCAAAATATTTGAATGAATTAAAAACGTCTGGTTTGCTTAAAAAGTTTATTGAAATAAACAACTCTCAATATCCTTATATATTATATGATATTTTTCAAGATAGTAATATTTTAGATAAGATCGAAACGTCTTATTTTATTGATAATATCTTACCGGCTTTAACTATTTTAAATTCTAGACCAAATGCTAATGCTAAACCGAATGCTAAACCGAATGCTAATATGATTGCTCAAGTTAATGCTATTAAAAAAACAATTTGTTTGAAATATAAATTCTCAAATTGGAATAATATATATAAAAAACTTATTACTAATAAAACTATTCTTATTAAAAAATTAGATACTATTCTGGAAAAAATTACAAAAATTAAAAAAGATGAGAATGATCTAGTAATGATTATTAAAAAATTTAAAACTTCACAATTATTTAGAAAATTTAATATTAAAGATGACTCATTGTATTTAATAACATGCAATATATTGAAAAATAATACTAAAATGACAATATGCGAAATATCTTATTTAATAGAATATATAATACCATTACTTGTATCCGGTTTTCCTGGAAATCTTAATACTCTTCATCAAATAAGTATATTACAAGATGAATACACTTATGTTAATATTTATAATATACTTCAAAAAATTTTAAAAAATGAGACTATTATTAATCAAGAAATTGATAAACTAAGCGCTAAGCCTGTTACTTCTTAGAATAATCTCTTAAAACGACCTCATGCATACCATTTTTACGAACTTTTAATCTAGCATATTCCGGATATGTCTTACATAAATAAGCCGCTGCTTCTTCATTCGCTTTAAAGCGTTTTTCAATACCACCTAAGCCACCACAGCAATTTTTGAATTTAGTTTTAAAACTAATACGATTATATCTTAAGACACCTTTATCTCGTATATAATATAAAATCGAATTTTCTACATCTTCTTTTTCTTCAATCTTGGATTTTAAAATCATATCATGACGATTAATAAATCCATAAACTGTGGCTATAATAAAACGTAATTTAGTAGTAACTGCGGCTTGTCCTACCATATAAAAAGGATTTGGTGTAGGGAAAAGTCCCCATAAGTATAGCTTATGTTTCTTTAAGTCCTTAAATGCTGTTTCAAAGACGTTGCCAATATTGGTAATAGGTAACATTTTTTCAGTAGATTCATCCATTTCTAATAATTGGCTTACATCGTCATCAATAGATACTATATGTTTACCTTCAGGGAAATACTTCATAATAAATTTACGTTGTTCATTAATTCCTTTCACACCTACAATAATTTTATGATAAGATGTCTTAGGCAGTTGGGATTCATAGTGGGTCTTTTCTTCTTCATTTGCTACAAATATATGGATTTTGTTTTTATTAATTTTACCATTAATAAGCATAGATAGAGTTTTTTCTTTTAAAATATCAGCACGTTGATAAGATGGGATGGCTATAACATAGGAAGACATTTATTTATAGTATACTAAGATAAATTATTTGCTTATTCACTTACTCACTTTACCAAATTATATAATGCGAAATAATCTATAATTAAGCCTTTATTTCTTAACTCTGCCACAATTTTACACATACGTTCTTCCGAAATTAGATCAAGTTTATAAGCAAAATCTAATTCTCTCCATGTTCCCGCACCAATACCTGTGTGAATAAACCAAAATGGATTATCATATAATACGATATCTGGTATATTGTATTTATATAAACATGGTGGAATCTCTGTTAATTTATTACTTGATAAATTTAGATAATCTAATTTTTTGGGTATATTTTTAGGTATAAATTTAATCATATTACTGTATGTAACTTCTAAGCCGTTTAAAGTTTCTGGTAGAATTAAATCAAAAATATCAATATCACAGTGTGTAATTGTAAGTTTGCGCAATAATTTAAAATTTTGTATATAATAGATTCGTTCAATGGGTTCATCGATGATAGCTAAATAATCAGTATCATATATGTAACCACCCATTTCGGTTACTTCTGTGATTTCGGTGATTTTTGTGATTTTTGTAATTTTGTGATTTTTGCGATTCTTATAAATATGTTAATGTATTATTCTTTTATATATTTATAGGTATAATTTCAGCTACATAAATATGATAACAATCATCATATGTTATAGCTTCAATTTTTAATTCATCTAATGAATATCCTGCTAAATTATATATATGCGGGTTTTCAAATACGAATTCTAATGAGTTTTTAAGTTCTTGAACAATTGATCTTTTAGTAAATTGATGAACACCTTCACTGTCTTGAGTCATTAGTGCAAGTGGTAATTTATCTGTGCCAAATAATACATTCTGATCCACTCGAATATTGCAGTATCCATTTAATCGTAATAGATTTTCATCATCTTGGCGAGATTCTGTTAATTCTGTAGTTTCAATCGCATTAAACGGCAAGCCATTTGGTGCAAATGTACATAGTGGGCTACGATTCATATTTGGTTTATGATGATGACAGTACCATAATCCATGAAGTTGCCAAATACCATTTTTTAAACATATAGAACCTTTGCGCTGTCCAGATTTAATAAGAGCAGCACATGCTTGTTGTTGTTTAATTTTTTTGAAATATTCTTGTTGTTCTAGCTCTTGCTCTTGCTCTTGCATTTTCTTTTAATATCTAATCATATTTTTATATTTGCGGCTGTTTTTTATAAATATTATATGGAGAAATATAATATATAATATGTCTTTGTCATTGTCTAAGCGTTATGTAGTTTCAAGGAAATCTATAATTATGCGACGAGTTTTGCCTGTGATTAGTACACCGGTAGAAATAATTAAGCCAAATTTTATACCTAATCAGAAACCAATTGCAAACTTGATGTCAGCTCCTCCTGTTTTAGCCGATAAAACAGAAGAAACGGATATTACATTAGATAATTTTGTAAAAATTCAGGAAGTTAAGGCTTATGCTGATCTAATTTTACAAGGCTTAATTTCGGTATCACTTTTATTTATGTTATTTTATTATGGACGTATAATATTAGGATCAAATGCGAATGGGCAACCTAATTTTTTTGAGAATAAATTTAAACCTCAAAATAATGATGAATTAACAGTAACATTTGATGATGTTGCTGGATGTGATGGAGCTAAAGAAGAATTAAAAGAAATTGTAGATTTTCTTAAAAATCCGAAAAAATATACTGATATAGGTGCTAAAATACCGAAAGGATGCTTATTAACAGGTGGCCCTGGATTAGGAAAAACTTTATTGGCTAAGGCAATTGCTGGAGAAGCAGATGTGCCATTTTTTGCTATTAGTGGGTCTGAAATAATAGAGCTTTTTGTAGGAGCTGGCTCTCTCAAAATCAGAAATTTATTTAAAAAAGCAAAAGAGAAATCTCCTTGTATTATTTTTATTGATGAGATAGATGCTATTGGTAAGAAACGATCTACTACTGTATCTTTTAACGGTGGAAATGATGAACGTGAACAAGCAATTAATCAATTACTTACAGAAATGGATGGTTTTGAAAGTAACAACGGAATTGTAGTTATTGGTGCTACAAATCGTAATGATATATTAGATCCTGCACTTGTACGACCTGGAAGATTTGATCGTCAGATTTTATTAGAATTACCCAATGTTAAAGCACGAGAAGATATTCTAAAAGTACATAGCCGAGGTAAACCATTTAAAGAAGGTATAGAAATGAGAGATATTGCTCGTATTACAAGTGGGTTTTCTGGAGCAGAATTGGCAAACTTATTAAATGAAGCAGCTATATTTGCTGCTCGTAAATGTAATACTATGATTGGAATGGATGATGTAGAAAATGCATTAGAACGGATTATATTAGGATTGGAAAAAAGAGATAGTCTAGTATCTCATGATAAAAAATTAATTACAGCTTATCATGAAGCTGGTCATGCGATTGTTGCTTTCAAAATAGGTGAATTCGATAATATTAAAAAAGTAACAATTATACCTAGAGGAAATGCAGGTGGCATTACTATGTTTGAAGCAAATGAGTCTGGGCTCTATAAAAAAGAATACTTAGAGAACCAACTAGCTGTAGCTTTAGGAGGACGGGTTGGAGAATTCTTAATTTTAGGAGAAAATGTTACCACGGGTGCTCAATCTGATTTACAACGAGTTCAACATATCGCTCGTGATATGATTATGAAATATGGATTTTCAAAGAATTTTGGATACGTTGGTTGGTATAATGATTATAGTGACAAAACATGTTATTGTATAGACAATGAGGTAATAAGTTTATCTAATGCAGCTTATGAGCGTGCAAAAGAAATATTATTAAATAATCGAGTTTTATTAGATAAAGTAGCGGCTTTACTAATAGAAAAAGAAACAATTAATTTACAAGACATTATCGAGTTGGATATTTCACAGTAAAGTTAGACAGTTTCTAGTTTTTTATCGATTAGTTCGATTTCTTGTTTTTTAGGAATTAAATATGATGGCATTGATAGTGATGTAGAATAGATCGGTTTTTTAGAAGATGTAAGTTTATTGATATCTATATGTGATCTTCTAGGCGATATAACTATATTAGAATTAGAATCATTATCATTATTCGAAGGATTTGGCGAAGGATTCGGCGAAGGATTCGGCGAAGGATTTGGCGAAGGATTTCTGGATTGTAAACGAGATGATTTAAAAGTAGGTGAGTGTAGATCAAATCGCTGGTGTGTCATTAGAAAATTTTTAATATTATTAGTATCTGGTGCTAAATTAAAATACCAGGCAGTAGGACAAACACCATACCATGGAAATATAAATAATGGAACAGTCATGCCAGCAAATAGTTCACCTGTAATATAATAGAAGGATGTCCATGCATTTGGACAATTAAATACCATCATACTACCCAAGACTCGTGCTGGATTTAGTGCACCACCTGTAAATGGAGTGGCTACCAATGCATTTACGATAAGTGACAATCCAACCATTAAGGGTCCAGTCGTACCATAACCTGGTTTATTAATAGTATACCAAACGACTGAGAAAATAGGTAATATAAAATTAAATGTACATATTGCTTCCCATCCGAAAATACCAGCTTTAGTTAATGTAGGTGATGGATTAAAACAACCGTCATAAGATTCTCCGACTTTACTTAAATCACCTGTCATTTGTTCGCCAATATAGACTCCTGGTACTAACAGAGCAATCCATAAAGAACCAAATGCACACCCTAGAATTTGGGCAATCCAATATAAGATCATTTCTAATGGGTTATTATATCCTAATAACATAAATGATAAGGATAATGCTGGGTTTAAATGAGCTCCAGATGTTTTAGCTGTATAATATACTAAGACCATTAGAGCTAATCCATTAGTATAAGCTGTGGGAGAAACGGAGCCAATGAAATGGAACATGGCACATGCTATGAATTCTGCGGCGATTTTTGATAATATATTAGGTTTAATATCAGTATACCATGAGTTTAATAGATTCATTTTATTTGTTTAATATTTAAGATATTTTTCAGTTTGTATAACATTTAAGATAATTTATTTTTGCATTCATCATACCCCATTTTAATATATTTTTCTAATATATCTAGGGGTATACTTATTTTAATCTCAGATATATTAAACCATCCATCATTATCTTCAAATTCTAAAGTAATAATATTTTTATCATTGGCATTATATATAATGTTATTTTTATGATTTAGTTTATGTATAATACTATGCATTATGAATTGAATATATTCCATAAATGATTCATTGCGTTGATAATTTTTACTAATAATATTGATACCTAATATATCTTTTAAACTATGGTCTTTAAAATAATCAATCGGGAAATTATTATATACTCCTCCATCTACATAAAGATGATCATTTAATGTTGTTGGTGTATATAATATTGGTATTGAGCAACTTATTTTAACTGCTTTAGCAATAGATATATCTGGTGTATTATTTACACACATATATTCAGATCTTTCTTTTGATAAATTAGATACACATATCACTAAATTATTACCTGTCATTTTTGCAAACTCAATGAATGTAAGCTTGCTTTTCTTTAATTTTTTATAAATTAATTGATCATATAATTCTTCCATATTAGAACCGTCACTGATACCATAAGTTGATAAAATATCGAGTATACCATCTGCATTTAAATTTGTTATTTTTTCATTCTGAAGTGTGTCTACGACTATATTTTTAATTTCATGTGAGTTATAACCTAATGATATTAATAAACACATAAGTGCTCCAGCAGATGTTCCTACAAAATTATGAATGTTTTTAAGGATATTTTTCTCTTCGAGATATTGAAATACACCAATCACAGATAATACTTTCATAGCACCGCCAGCTATTACTAAACTATTATAATTTAACATTTGTTTTATCTCAGTATCGCTCATTGTGTATTTAAATTATATTATATTTTATATGTTTATATAATAAGATAAACATGAATAATCAATTAAATATTTTAGATCTACATAGAACAATTATGGAAAAAAAAAATCGTAGATGTGAAGCCTTTGAAAAAGTATTAAATATTTGTCATAAACGCATTAAAGATTCTGCTGAACATCAGCAATTAAAAACACTTATAGTAGTACCTGAATTTATTGTAGGATATCCGATATTTAATATGAATGAATGTCTAGAATATATCATTGATTCAATGAAAAAAAATGGTCTATATGTTAAATATTTCTTTCCAAATATATTATATGTATCTTGGGATTATGTAGAAATAGAAAATGATAAAAAACCAGTGGCACCACCAGCAGCTATTAATATACAAAAACCGAAAACATTACTAACATCGAATATAATGACTAGCATGACTACGAATAAAAATGGAAAATTTAGATTGGAGATTTGAGATTGGAGATTAAGATTTAGTTTTTATCTGTTCTAAATTTTAGCTCTTATTGGGAGTTCTCTAGTTAATTTAATATATTCGGCATATGTAATATTATCATTTGCTTTTAAAAAAGCCTCAATTTTCTTTTTTTCATCTTTAGTAGTATTTGTATTGTAGTCCATATCAAAAATTCTTTTATGATTATGACCAAACCAAAAATCCGGCTCACTAAAAATATAATTAAAATGCTCATCTAAATCTTTTACTTTTTTATCAAAATCTTTTTTATTTGTAAGTTCTTCATATTTTTGTCTAGCATCTGCAAGGTTATTTTCACGTAAAATTCTTGCAAAATCACGATCATAAATTTGAGTATCACGATCAAAAATGTTATATAATTCTTGTACAACTGGTTCACATTTTCTAATTTTTTTTATTGTAAGATGACCAATCGTATCAATCACTTTATCTGTTATTTTTGACTTTTGTTCGAATGTTGGTTTTTCTGGAGAATCAATTTTACTTAATCTACGTGATAGCAAGTAAACATCTGCGAATTGCTTACTTACTTTTGCTAAATTACGGTTACTAGCATTTGATGGATTAAACGACAATAGTTTAGTAAAAACTTCTTCTTGCAAATCTCTTGGCAATTTATCAATGAATTCGAAAACATTTTCCATCTGTTTTTCATCTTTAATACTTAAATCTTTGAAATTTAATGCATTAGGAGAACTCTTTACAGAGCTAGAAGTTTTAGATTTGTTAGACATTTATTTAATGTAAGGTTGTGGCAGAACTAGATCTTTTTGATTTGTTAGACATTTATTTATTTAATAAAAAGAAAAAATTATAATCCAATAATAGCTTTAGCACTTAAAGGTAGTTCTCTAACTGATTTGATGTATTCAGCATAAGTACTATTTCCATTTAATTTTAGATAATTTTCAACTTTATCCATATCTTTACCATGATCAAATGCTTTTATTTTTGTTTTGAATCTTTTAATTTTAGTTTGATCAGATTTTAATAGATCGTATTTATTTACATCACCATAATCAACTTCGGATTTACTCGCAAAAAAATTCCACATCTCAATCCATTCTTTCTTTTTACTTTCGAATTGTTTATCTGTTCCATCATATTCTTCTCTACATTTTTCTAATGTATCCGACATAAACATATCCGATGCTTCATATACTATATTCTTTGGTATACGATTATGCGCAAACTTGTTTCTCAAGGTATCTTTAACCGGTGAATATTGGTTTATTTTTTTTAATGGTAAATCACCAATAATCGAAACTACAGAATCAACTTGTTTTGATAAGCTTTTTGGGGAATTTTGTGGAGTTGATTTAATTTTACTTAATCTACGTGTACGAGAATAAATATCGGCAAATTCATTATTTAATAATGGTAAATTACGATTACTGGCATTTGATGGATTTAACGACGATAGTTTAGTAAAAACTTCTTCTTGTAAATCTCTAGGTAATTTATCAATCAGTTCAAAAACACTTTCGATCTTTTTGTCAACTTCGATGTCTTCGATATTTACTGGAGAACTTGTTTTTAATTTTGAAAATCCTTCGCCTTTCGGAGAAGTATATATTTTCAATTTCTTAGTAGACATTTATTTAATGTAAGAAATAAAAATAATTTTAAATTATCCAACAATTACTTTAGCACTTAATGGAAGATCTCGAATTGCTTTGATATACTCAGCATATGTATTATTTTTATTTAATTTAAGAAAAGAATCTATATTTGGCTTGTCTTTCTTAGCATTTTCTGGATCATATAATTCGATATATTTTCTATGTTCTTTTATTTTAGTTTGAATAAATCCTAATCGATCAAACTGCGACATACCTAACATTCTATAATCGATGTCACTATTCTGAAAATTCCATGACTCGATGAATTCTTTCTTTTTATTCTCAAATTCCTTGTCATTATTATTATGCGTATGAAATTCATAGGTTTCTTTAGCTTCTGCCAATGTGTCATATGCAAACATATCGTCGTCTTCTTCATTCAATTTTATATTCTGCCAATGAAAAATTTGGTATATTTGGTCTTTAACTGGTGAATATTTATCAAGTGTTTTTAATTTCAAATCACCAATCGTAGCAACTACACTATCAATTTTTTTTGATAAGCTATTAATTGGTATTTGTTTAGGCGATTTTGATTTAATTTTATTTAATTGACGTGTAATAGAATATGTATCTGCAAACTGATTATTAATCAATGGTAAAATTTTATTACTAGCATTGGTTGGTTTATAAGACATTAGTTTAGAGAAAACTTCGTTCTGCATATCTGGATTTAATTTATCAATTAGTTCAAAGACACTTTCAATCTTTTTGTCAACTTTGATGTCTTCGATGCTAATCGGAGATCTTTTGGAACTTTTAGATTTACTAAGCGGTTCTTCGTATATTTTAAGAGTTTTCGGAGACATTTATTTAAATGTAAGAATTAAAATATAAAAAAATAATTAACGGCAGTATTTCTTATCTACTAGGAAGTAGATCCAGTAGAATGGTCCAAATAATACAGCTAAGATAACACCAATCACTTGATGACTCAATGGTCCTCTCTTACCAAAGCACATAAGGGAAACAATAAAAGCAGCGATACCAGCAACTACCCATAAAAATGCAATAATGAGCCAGCAAACATACATCCATGTGGGATAAACGTATTGAGATTGTGATTCATCATCTTCTTCTTTGTCATATTGTGTAGTTGTAATAACTTCTTGGGTTATAGAATCTGATTCTCCTACCATATACATTTTCTATATACAAATAAAAAAATAAAAATAGAATTAAATCATTTGCATATTAATTCCGATTCTAACAAATTGTTCTAATAAAAAGATTAAGATAATACCAGAAAGGATATATAGAATGATATCTAAGTAGACCAAACTTGTTTTATTCTTATTCTTTCGCTCTGTTTTATTATTTTTTCGTTCATAGTATTCATCTTCATCACTACTATCGTCCTCTTTTTCTTCTATGTATCTACTTTCTTGCTTACTATATCTTGCTTTTGGATTTAAATCACTTCTTACTGGTTGATCATCTCTTAAATAATTCATTTCATCATCATTATAAAATTGTTCTTTAAATTGCGTAGCAGATTGCGTAGCAGATTGAGACGCTTGTGATACTTCCCGCGGTGGTCCTTGATGAGCTCCTTGATATGGGCCACGCTGTCTAGGTTCTGGTGTATAATTATCGTCAGTCTCATCGTATAATTTATTTTTAGTTTGTTTTACCATATAATCAGTAGGGCATTCCATCTCAAAGGATTGAGGATGACGCACTTCAAATTGTTTTTCAAATAATGAAGTTGGTACCATAGTTCCAGAGTTAGCACCCCCACTAGAGCCGTATCCATAACTATCATCTGTTGCAATTGTTTTTGATTCAGGAGTATCTTTATATGTGCGTTGATATCTACTTTTATCATAATTATAATTGACTAAGTCTGTTTCACTATATGAACTGGAATTTCCCTTCATTTCATATAAATCGCATACAGGGTCTTGTGTGACTTTCTTTTTCTTTTTTTTACCAGAAATGTCACCCCATGCTTCATCAATTGTAGCATAGCCTGTATTAAAAACAGTCATTTATGTATTTAGAGAAAAAAATAAGCTTTAATAAAATAAAATGAAGTTAGTAATATTAAATATAATCTGTCTGATTATTCTTGTTTTTATAATCAGTTTTTATGGTTTAAATATGAAGATGCCTTATCCAAAAATAATATTAGAAACATTTAATGAGCCTCTTACAAGATTTATAACTTATATATTATTATATTTAATATGTATTTATAATCCAGTATTAGGGTTGATTAGTGGAATTTGTATTTTACTTTTACATATCGATTATATTAATCTCTTTCTAAAATAAAATGGACTTTAATACAAATTTAATTTTCACTGGTGGAGCCATGTTAATGTTAAATCTAGGTGCTAAATATATACATGCTGATTTAGGAAAAGTACATGAACAGATACTTTCAAATGAGTATGTTAAAAAAATAATTATATTCTGTATGTTTTTTGTAGCAACTCGTAATATATCTATCGCATTTTTACTTACTATTTTCTATATCATTATCATTGATGGAATTTTACATGAAAAAAGACGATTCTGTTTAATTCCTAAGAAATATATAAACAATAGCACAGTATCATATACTGACTATAAGAAAGCCCTAGAAATTGTAGATAAGTATAATGCTGATAATGCTGATAATGCTGATAATGCTGCTAATGCTACAGCTAATGCTACAGCTGATGCTAATGTTAAAGCTGTAAAATTAGATACTAAAAGTAATTATATTAATTATATAAGTAATTTATCTAACTTAAATTAAATGAACCTTAATAAGAAAATATCACAATTTAATTTAAAATCTTTTAGTAATAAACCTATCTATTTCTTTTCAAATATGAAGTCAATTAAACACATCGATCATGTAAGTAATGATTTAATTATAAAAAAACTTATATATGAACATAGCCCTAAAGAATATGTTGTTATATGTTCTAATGAAAATTATTTGAAAACAATCAAAAATAGATTACAACATCCTTATTTTATAAATACATTAGACTTGAATACATTTATTTCATATTGTAAAAAATATAATTATTATATTCTTTTATCTGATGAGTCTTATTGGTTCAAAATTGATCCATTTGCTGAAATTGTTGAAACGTTTACGCTATGAAATACGCTTAGTATAATTTATGATTGGACTCTTATTCTCATTAGCATTGTCAAATGGTATTTTTGGTTTTTCTGTATAATATTTAAGTGTATCTACTCTTAATGATATTTTAAGTAATTCTATAAATAAATAGATATTTAAGCCTAATAGAATTATTATCATGATTATATATATGATTGAATTATAATCAAAAATTTCAGGAGTAGATTTAGGTAATGAAGACGAGTTTTTCTTATTAAATTTAAACCAAGAGAATAGAGATTTTTTTTCAGTATTAGTAGCTGTATTTTTTTCCATTTTATATAATCTATATAAATTTTAATGAGAATCGAAAAAAAATTTAGAACAAGTGATTTAATATTTTCATGTGTTAGAAGTAAAATTGCTTATTCAACACCACCTGAAATAACGAATATATTTAAAAATAAAAATACTATATTATCATCAAGTTGTAATTCTTCTATGAAATGTAATTTAAGAATACGTACAGAAGTTGAAAATATGATTGATCGAATTCATAAGCCTGTTTTTTTCTATGATGGTCTATATAATGAAGAAAAAAGCAGAGATGCTCAAGGTTTTTGCATATGGGATGATGAAACAATTTATATTAATTATAGAGGTACATCTGATATACGCGACATCTATGATAATATAGATATTCGACATCATAAGATTGATAAAAATATTAAAGTACATAAAGGATTTTATGATCAGTTTATGTCAATTGAAGAAAAAATAACAGATGATATACGCCATATATCTAAAGAATATCCTATTAAAAATTTAGTATTTACAGGTCATAGTTTAGGTGGAAGTCTTGCAACTATATCGAGTCCTTTTTATGGGCAGTATTTCAAAGATGAATTTCAAATTATAACATATACACTTGGGTCTGCTACTGTAGGTAACATTGATTTTGTCAATTGGTTTAGTAGCAATGTTGATAAGAATGTACGTCTTGAAACAGAAGGCGATATAGTTCCTTATATACAAATTCATCCAGTATTTTATCATGTTCCCAATGGATTATTAATGAAAAAAGATGGTACTTTAGAAGATCATTATGATATAAAATCATATAATTACTGTAAATTAATAAAACTGATAATTGATAAAGAAAATTTTGAGAATATTATTAAAGATCATTCATGTGAAACTTATATATCAAAATTATTTTCATTACAGGAAGTCGTTTGTTTCGAATAAAAATAGTTATAACCTAAGATTAAATGCAGAGTTTGTCATTTTTATTAATAAGTGCATGGTTAATGTTTACTGGAGCATATTTTCCAGATGGCAGATGTTATGTAAATTCATGTGATGCTTCTCCTTATCAGTTTAAATCTATAAATCAAACTTGTTTTTCTATAGAGAAACAGTCATGTTTTGATGATAGTAAATATCAATGTTGTGATGTGTTTGAAAAATTATTAAATAAAATAGTGATTAAAAGTGATCCGATATGTAAGAATACGATAAATGGTGTGTATATTAATGGTATAAAGAAACCCGGAAGTGTATTTTTTGATTTATATGGAAATAATGAAGCTCAAGTACGTATTTCAAATTTACAACTTGTAAATTATCCTGATTTCACTACAGTTTGTATTATATCCAAAGAACCATGTAGTAATTTAACTACATTCTGTTCTGGAGATTGTATTGTTGCTTCATTTAATACAGATACTCATACCTGTTGTCCTACCTGTAATGTGCTAGGAAAACAATTCCTATCGCCACCACCAAGTCCTCCACCACCACAACCTAGTCCTTCGCCACCACCACCACCGCCACCACCTAGATCTCCGCCACCACCGCCACCGCCTAGATCTCCACCACCGCCGCCACCTAGTC
>Ga0214921_10004050_pt1 | contig 21972 bp, 21 predicted proteins | sample LL1505_MetaG_FD_177992 | JGI IMG/M metagenome (GOLD analysis project Ga0214921, IMG submission 177992) | Freshwater microbial communities from Lake Lanier, Atlanta, Georgia, United States - LL-1505 | ecosystem: Environmental > Aquatic > Freshwater > Lake | place: USA: Georgia | collected... | reverse complement strand
GGACAGACCGCCTCACAGGCGTACTGGTTGGAACAATTCCCAAATCCAGCCGCATCCATCGCCTCGACCATCTTTCGCACCCGCTCAGACCGCTCCGGTTGCCCTTGGGGTAACAATCCCAAATGGGATACCTTGGCGGCCGCAAAAAGCATCGCCGACCCATTCCGACATGCCGCGACACAGGCCCCGCAACCGATGCAGTGAGCGGCATCAAAAGCCTTCTCGGCATCGTCCTTACCGATGGGCATCGCATTCGCGTCCGGCGCCTGCCCAGTATTCACCGAAACAAATCCTCCCGCCTGAATGATCCGGTCAAAGGCTGAACGATCGGTCACGAGATCCTTGAGCACCGGGAAAGCCTTAGCGCGCCACGGTTCCACCGTGAGCGTCTCTCCGTCCTTGAACGACCGGAGATAAACTTGGCAGGTCGTGGCACCCTGGTTGGGTCCATGCGGCTCCCCATTGATCACCATCGCACACGATCCACATATTCCCTCCCGACAATCGTGCTCAAAAGCGACCGGCTCCTTCCCCTCTTTTGTGAGACGATCGTTCACCACATCCATCATCTCTAAAAAAGACATGTTCGGATTTAATCCATCCGCCTCATAGGTTTCAAATTGGCCCTCCGCCTCTCTCCCTTTCTGCCTCCACACCCGTAAATGTAATTTCATTTGTAGCTCCTCGTGGCCAACTGCACTTCCTCAAAGGACAAAGGCTCAGCATGTCGAACCTCCGCCTTTCCCTCCCCCTGAAATTCCCAAGCCGAAACATGAGAAAAATCCTTATCCCGCCTCTCACACTCCCCATCTGCCGTCTGATGATCCTCACGGAAGTGACATCCGCACGACTCATCCCTCTCTAACGCATCTCGGCACATCAGCTCCCCTAACTCCAGAAAATCAGACACCCGCCCTGCCTTCTCCAAGGACTGATTCAAATCCTCACCCGATCCCGGCACATTTACATTTTCCCAAAACTCCTGCCTCAATCCCCGAATCTCCTCCACCCCTTGCTCAAGCCCTTTTTTCGTTCGACTCATTCCACACTGATCCCAAAGGATTTTCCCCAACCGTCGGTGGAAATCACTGACCGGCTTGCTTCCGCGTATGCTGAGGAGTTTTTTGGTCCGTGCCTGCACTGCCTCGGTTGCCTCCCAGAAAGCCTCTGTCTCCGAAGCTTTTTTCACTCCACCCGGCTTCTGCTGGGACAAGTAATCGCCAATGGTGTAAGGAAGAACAAAATAACCGTCCGCCAAACCCTGCATCAGTGCGCTCGCACCCAGACGATTGGCCCCGTGGTCCGAAAAGTTTGCCTCCCCCAAAACAAAAAGGCCCGGGACGTTGCTCATCAAATGGTAATCCACCCACAGCCCCCCCATGGTGTAATGCACGGCAGGGAAAATTCTCATCGGAGACTCATAGGCACTCTCTCCCGTGATCTCGTGGTACATCGAAAACAAGTTCGCGTACCTCTCTTTGACCGTCGACTCCCCTAATCTTCCAATCGCCTCTGCAAAATCCAAATACACTCCTAAGCCCGAGGGCCCTACTCCCCGCCCCTCATCGCAAACCCTCTTGGCCGCCCGCGAAGCAATATCCCGAGGGGCCAAATTCCCATAGCTCGGATAAAGCCTCTCCAAGAAATAGTCCCGCTCCCCCTCAGGAATCTGAGCCGCACTCCTTTTTTCTCCAGCCGACTTTGGCACCCAACACCGCCCATCGTTCCTCAACGACTCGGACATCAGGGTCAACTTCGACTGATACTCACCTGAGACTGGGATGCAGGTCGGATGAATCTGCGTAAAACAGGGATTCGAAAAAAGCGCCCCCCTCCGATGAGCCCTCCAACTTGCCGTCACATTCGAGCCGCGGGCATACGTCGACAAATAGTACGCGTTTCCATATCCCCCCGTGCAGAGCAACACCGCATCCGCCTCGTGCGCCGTCAGCTCCCCCGTCACTAAATTTCGTGTGATAATTCCTTGCGCCCGCCCCTCGTCCACTACCAGATCCAACATCTCATGCCGCGGAAACATCCTCACTCGACCTAAACCGATCTGCCGACTCAACGCCTGGTACGCACCCAAAAGCAGCTGCTGTCCGGTTGCTCCCCGCGCATAGAAGGTCCGCGAAACCTGGGCCCCTCCAAACGATCGGTTGGCCAACATGCCCCCGTATTCCCGCGCAAAAGGAACCCCTTGGGCAACGCACTGATCGATGATGTTCACGCTCACCTCGGCCAACCGGTACACGTTCGCCTCCCGGGCACGAAAATCTCCACCCTTAATCGTGTCCTGAAAAAGACGCCGCACCGAATCCCCGTCGTTCTGATAATTCTTGGCCGCGTTGATCCCGCCCTGGGCCGCGATGGAGTGCGCCCGGCGTGGACTGTCCTGAAAACAGAACGATTTCACCCGGTAACCGAGCTCCGCCAAACTGGCCGCAGCGGAAGCCCCGGCCAACCCCGTTCCCACCACGATCACCTCATACTTCCGCTTGTTGGCAGGGCTGACCAAACGGACGGAGGATTTGAATTTCGTCCACTTCTGCGCCAAAGGACCTTCGGGAATCCGGGCATCTAATTTCATGGCTTCAGAATCCCCGCCAAAACCGCCACTGGAATTGCACTAAAACCGAGAAAGAGAACCACCGCCAAAATCCACGCTCCCGTGCCAATGACCTTGGCCAGATGTCGGTCCCTCACCCCAAAAGTCTGGAAGACGCTCGCGGCCCCATGCCTCAAATGGGAAAACAGGAGGGCCATCGCCAGAATATAGAAACCACTGATCCATGGCCGGGTAAAACCTGAGACCACCATCCGGTAGACGTCATGCATCGTCACTCCGCCGGATACCGTTTCCATCGTGGCATAGGAGCGATCCACCACTTGGGCGGTGAAATGGAGCAGGTGAAAAACTACGAATCCGAGAATGATCGATCCACTGATCACCATCGTCACACTGGTCAACGTCACCTTCAGTCGTGATTTTCGCCCAGCCACCGCATACCCCTGTGGCTTGGCGATCCGGTTTTCCCTCGCCAGAGAAAGAGTCGCCCAAATGTGCAGCCCTGTGGCCAGAATCAATCCCAACCGGAAGCCCCACAAAACCAAAGGCATCGACTTGAGGAGGTGAGCGTACTGATTGATCTTGTCCGGAGTGCCCGCAAACATCTGCAGATTTCCAACCATGTGCATCACCACGAAACCGATCATGAAAAGACCGGTGATGGCCGCGATCCACTTTCTCCCGATGGAGGATCGAATCATGGAAGGAATGTTATTAGGCATGGGATGGCTGTCAGTCCGAGGTTCCTAGTGAAAATGCGCCTTCCGTGGCAAAGTGTCAAAATCCGTCCGTGCCTATAAGCACTCTGGGATCAAATCCTAAGGCTGGCTAATGCCTCCCCCAATCCGCACTTCGGTCGGTTTACCAAGGCCCACTGCCACCCAGCACTCTCAGCACCCTTGCGGTCACTGATTGGATCGTCCCCGATCAACGCACATTCCCTGAAGGAAAAACCGCCCCGCTTTTCTGCCTCCCGAAAGATCCTAGGATCCGGTTTTTCCGTGCCCAGTTCTTCAGAAATGACGACCAGATCCAGATGCTCCGCCCATGCAAAGCCCTGCAAAACTTTCCGGAGACGCGCATCCCAGTTTGAAAGCAACCCCATCTTCATCCCTCTCCTCTTCAAGTCGGCGAGAACCAGTTCCGTCTCCGGAAACGCGCGCCAGGCATCAGACCGCGCGAAATGTTCGTAAACCTCGTGGAAATAATCGTCCACGGGAAATCCTTGCGGCATCTCCGCGGCGCACAGACTGAACTCCACGATTTTTCGCCAGCCATCCCTGCCCAGAACGGAATCCGAACCCATTCCCTCAACCCTTCTTTGGTTCCAGGCGGTCCGGAATCCTTTTTCCATTTTATCCGCATCCGCCCTCCAACCATAATGTTCGGTGAAACGCGCATAGGTCAGCCCCACCGGTTCCGCCGTGCGGAGCAGCGTTCCGCCGGCATCGAAAAACACCGCCCGAATCACCCCAACCTCCAGCCTCTCTCCTTGAGCACCTCCCCCGCCAGAACCAAAGAGCCACAAATCAGCGTTCCGCCCCCGACAGGCTCACCGTGATTCGCCTCCAATGCCATTTTCACATGGGCGTAAATCCGTGCCGGGCGGACTTTCCAGCGCAATGGATCCGAACTCCTTTGATCCGGCAAGGCGACCCCCCAGATGCTTGCACCGGTTTTTCCCAAACTCTGCAACATCTCTTCAACGGGTTTGTCCCTCAGACACCCAAAGACAATCCTTCCAGGAGGTTTCCCAAATCTCTCCCGCCAAGCCAGCAAAGCGGCTCGGACTCCCTCCGGATTATGGGCTCCATCTAGAACCAACGGCGGGTCATTTTCCAAGATCTGAAACCGCCCCGGCCACTCGGTCCGGCTCAAACCCTGCAGGATCCATCGATCAGGAAACCCCAGATATCGCCCTGCCTCCCGGGCTAGGGCCAGATTCCACCTTTGATGATGTCCAATTAAGCGGAGTGTTCGGATTCGCTCGGGCAGAGGGCGCACCACTTTCCATGGACAACGGAGTTTCCTTGCCCTTTGACCCAGAACCTTTGCGGCCTCCTTGGGCCACGGAACCGAAAAGACCGGCACCCGTCGCTTTAAAATGCCCGCCTTCTCCCGGCCGATTCGGGCATAACCCCGACCCAGAATTTCTTCATGATCCCGGCCCAGCGAGGTCAAAAGACAGAGCTCCGGGTGAATGACATTGGTGGCATCCAACCTGCCCCCCAGCCCCGTCTCCCAGACGACAAAATCCACCCTCTCCTCCCGAAAAATCCGTAAACCCAGAGCGGTCGCCGCCTCAAACAGGGTCGGCCGCAGGTGGACCGGCATTCTCCGGATCACCCGAATCACCGCCTCAATATTTTTCCTCAGAACTTTTTCCCGCACCGCAAGACCACCGATCCGGAACCGCTCCCGAAACTCAATCAGGTGGGGGGAGGTATAGAGCCCGGGCCGAAACCCAGCTTCGCGCAAAATACAATCCATGGCCGCCGCCACGGATCCCTTTCCGTTGGTGCCGGCAATATGAATGAAATTCAGCCCTTCCTCTGGATGCCGGAGAAGCCGCAGAAGTTTTCGCATCCTCGCCAAACCAGGCCGGATGCCAGCGGCACAAACGCCCTCCAACCGGGCGATCGGATCAAACCGCTTCAGAGATAGCGGAGGAGTCGGGCCAACGTCTCCTTCATCTCAGCCCGCGGCACAATCATGTCGATCAAGCCGTGTTCATGTAAGAATTCTGAAGTCTGAAATCCTTTAGGCAGCTCCTGCTGGGTGGTCTCACGGATGACCCGCGCTCCGGCAAAACCGATCATCGCTTTAGGCTCGGCAAGAATCACATCTCCCAATGAAGCAAAACTGGCCATCACCCCGGCCATCGTCGGATTGGTCAGGACGGAAATAAAAGGAAGGCCGGCGGCACCCAGTTTGGCCAAGGCCCCGCTGGTTTTGGCCATTTGCATCAGGCTAAACATCCCTTCATACATCCGGGCCCCTCCGGAGGCGGAAAAAACAATCACCGGCGCTTTTTTTTGCAGCCCCCGCTCAATCGTCCGGGTCACCTTTTCCCCCACGACCGCCCCCATGCTCCCGCCCAGAAAGGCGAATTCCAGGGCGGCCAGAGAAGTTTCCCGTCCCCCAATCTTACCCATGCCAGAAATAATCGCGTCCTTGAGCCCGGTTTTTTTACGGTTGGCCTTTAGCTTGCTGGCGTAACTGGCCACCCCCTTAAACTGCAGAACGTCGACCGCCTCCATGCCGGCATCGTGCTCGATGAATTTCCCTCCATCGCAAACCGAGGCCAGGCGTTCGCGGGCCCCGAGCGAAAAATGGTGAACACACTTCGGGCACACCTGAATATTCTTTTTTAGCACCTGGTTGTAAATCACCTCCCCGCACTCGGGACATTTGGTCCAGAGCCCCCCCGGAATTCCGCGGGCGCGGGCTTTGGCCTCCTTGCGGGGCTCATATTTGCGTCGTTCGAATACTGCCATGGTTTTGAAATGGTTTATCCCCGGGCCACGGTCAAGGCAGCCACCTCGGCGGCTCCCGCCTGGCGCAGGACTCGCGCACAGGCATCCGCCGTGGCACCGGTCGTGAAGATATCATCACAAATTAGCAACCGCAGGCCACGGGGGTCAAACCCTGGAGCCAGCGCCAGAGCCCCACGCAGATTCCGCAAACGCTCCGATCTCCGCAATTGGGCTTGAGGGGTGGTGACCTTCCTACGGCACAACCCCTCCTCCACGGGTAGGCCCACCCTCGAAGCCAACCAAGTCGTCACCTCCAAACTTTGGTTAAATCCTCTTCTCCTCCTACGCAACGGATGAAGGGGCACCGGAATCAGCGCATCCCAGGGCTCCGCGGCGTAATGCTCCCGAAACCCGTCCCGCAACCAACGCCCCAACCAGGGCCGCAGGAAATATTCCCGACCATACTTGAAGCGCAGAATCGCCTCTCGGACCGAACCCACCGCGCGGTACGCCGCACGGAGCCGACTCAAGGCCCATTTTCTTTTCTCACAATTGGCGCAGACAAACCCATCGGTAAGCGGGCGCGGGTAAGGCTCGGCACAGCGCTCGCAAAACGGCCTCTCGAGGCGTGACCAAGGCCGGGGAGGTCTCCCCACGGGAAAAATCAGCCCCAGCGTGGACTCAATCCAGATGCGCACGAATCGGTTTCCCCATCAGGGAAAAGGCAAAGAGAAGAAGAACGAGAAACATCAAGGGCCCCGATTCCAACGAGGGCCCCCACCAGCCGGGGGTGGCTTGGGAAACTTCCGGAAAGGAAGCCTCCGCCCATCGGACACCCGCCACCCAACCGGCGTGCAACCCCGTCGCCGCCCAAAGATTCCCCTGCCCCCATACCATGCGCGCCAAAATCAACCCCGCGACCGCCAACCCTGCCAAGCGCCAGAGATCCACGCTTCCGGACCAGAGTTCCAATCGACTCCAGGCTGCGAATCCATCCACCCAACCTTGTTCCGGTCCGGCGAGCGGGCGGATGAAATGAACGGCCGAAAAAAGCACCGCATTCACCAGCAACAAAATTCCGACCGGGCGGTTTCCCATCGCTTTCCACCAAGCCATTCCCAAAACTCCCCGGAAGAAAAATTCCTCCAGAACCCCCACCAAACACCCGGTCGCCAGAAACCCAGCCCAAAGGCCCACTCCCGGAACTCCGCCCCACTTCCTGACCCCCAACCATGTCTGCAAACCGGCCACCACTCCCACCATTCCCATGCCGACCACCAGCCAAAGAAGACTTTGAGTCAGGCCGATTTTCCATGGACGAGAATTATAGAATCTTTTCGGATGGTCCCTCCAATACCACAACAGGAGAGGAACCAACGCCAACGCCACACCCAGTTGAACCCGTCCGAATATTCTTGGGAAGGGAAACACCCCCGGCGCTAGCCCCTCCACCAAACGGGCCACAGGATGAGCCAGAACTGCAGTCCAAAAGACCCACAGTCCAAGAAATCCTAAGATTCCAACTATCCCGCGCTTCACCCACGCATCTTGCACACCCTCCGACACTTACGGCCAACCTTTTTACCTTACCTCAGCGTTGCCCCCGCCCCCTCCGTTCGGTTAACCTGATCAGTTCGACCCATGGCTGAAGCACGCCCCATCGCGCCTCTTGAGTTTGAAAAGCCGCTCGCCGAACTGGAAAAGCGGATCGGGGAACTGCGCAACCTATCGGGCAAACAGAAACTCGGGGCAGAAGAGGATCTGGAATCCCTGCAAAAGAAACTCGATGAAGCTAGGCGGGAAGTTTACGGCAATCTCACCCCCTGGCAGCGAGTCCAGATTGTTCGACACCCCCAACGGCCCTACCTGCTGGATTACCTCCGATTGGGAGCCACTGAAGTCGTGGAACTGGGCGGCGACCGAGCCTATGGGGATGATCACGCCTTGATCGGCGGCCTGGCCACTCTCGGCAAGCAACGGGTTGTCTACCTCGGCCACCAAAAAGGCCGCGACACCAAGGAAAACCTGATGCGGAATTTCGGTTGCGCCCATCCTGAAGGCTACCGCAAGGCCCTGCGTCTGATGCGTCTGGCTGACCGCTTCCGCTTGCCCGTGGTCAGCTTCATCGATACCCCCGGGGCCTTCCCCGGAGTCCCGAGCGAGGAACGTCACATCGCCGAGGCCATTGCTGTAAATATCCGTGAGATGTTCAATCTCCGGATTCCGATAGTCGCGATCGTCATCGGCGAGGGAGGAAGCGGTGGCGCCCTGGGTATCGGCGTGGCGGACCGGGTGTTGATTCTGGAAAACGCCTACTACTCCGTCATTTCTCCCGAAGGTTGCGCCAGCATTCTCTGGAAAGACCGGGCCTTCGCCCCTCAGGCGGCCGAGGCTCTGCGCATATCCGCCCGGGATTTACAACAACTCGGATTGGTGGATGAGGTGATTCCCGAACCCGAAGGAGGGGCCCACCGTGACTGGGAAACCACCGTTCAAGGAGCGGTCGAAAAAATCTCCCAACACCTGGCAGAGCTGGGCCGGCTACCCGCCGATTCTTTAATGGAGGCGCGCCACGCCCGCTATCGCGCCATGGGCTCCGTTCTCGAACCGAGCCGCTAAGTTTTTAACCCTCTTCGCCGATCTTCCCCAACTCGTCCCGGATCCGGGCCGCTTCCTCAAACTGCTCCTTGCCTACGGCGGAATCCAAATCGTCCTGCAGCCGCTTTTTGCGGAGCTTCCGCATCGCCTTGGGCACCTTGCCGGCATGGCGGGTCCCTTTTTGACAGTCGTTCAACACATCCTGCAGCAGAGTGGCAAAAACCGAATAGCACTCGCCGCACCCTAGGCGCCCGGTCTTACGCACATCCTCTGACGTGAAGCCGCAACTGGGGCAGCGGTTGGAAGCCGCCGGAGTCGGAGAAGGAATGAGAAGCGTCTTGGCCGAGATCTCCTTGATCTCGTTTTCCACCGCCGCGGCCGGATCTTCCTTCCCTTTGCTCGCCGCCAGCTTGGAGACTGACGCCCAGACATCAAAATCCACGAGATCTTTCTGGGATAGCTGGGGAATGCATTTCTCGCACACGTGCACATCGATGGACTTCCCGTTCACCAGTTTGCTTAGATGGCAGGTCGCCTGGTTGCCTGGACAGAACGTGCACTCCATAAAGGGAGATTAACCGTGACCGACTTATTTCGCAAACCCCGCCCCGCCGATCCCGTCTGGTTGCCGGAGAAGATCTGGCAAGAAATTGAGAAGACCCGCACGGATGCCTTCCTCGCCGCCTCATCCCCACGTCTCCGGTTGGAGCGCTGGGGCTCCACCCTACGCGCGCTGGTCTCACAACCCGATTCCACCCCCACCGACCTTTCTCGGACTTCCCCCCCACCCGGCTTTCCATGGAAAGCCGAAAGGATCATCTGGCAGGTCGAAGGCGAACCCTCCGCCCAGCATTTGCTCGGATCGGGTTGGGAGACAGAGGTCCGGGAGCTCGGCCTCGCTTACGGCATCGATCTCACCCCGGGAACCGCTCCGGGCCTGTTTCCGGATCAGCGCGAAAACCGCATCACCCTTCGCTCCCTAGGGCCGAAATCCGTTCTCAACCTCTTCGCCCACACCTGCGCCTTCGGGGTTCTGGCGGCCTCCGAAGGAGCCGGCACCCTCAATATCGATTCCTCCGCCCGGGCTTTGGCCCGGGGAAAAGAAAACTACGCCCGCAATCGCCTGGAGGGCCCCACCCACCGGTTTTGGACGGAAGACGTGCGCAAAGTCTTGCCGCGCCTCATCCGCCGAGGGGAAAAGTTTGAGGCAGTCATTTTGGATCCACCGACCTTCGCCCACGGAACGAAAGGTCACGCTTTCCGCATTGCCCATGAGCTCGAACCTCTTCTTGTCGACTGCCTCACTTTGACCGCCCGGCGTGGAGCCGTCCTTCTCTCGATCAACGAGTCACGGACCGGAGAGTCGGATCTTGCCGCCACCGTCCGGGATATCCTCGCCCGGGAACAGATTCGCGCCCGGGTCCAACCGGGGCGGCGTCCTCCTGAAGTTCCTGCCGATCGGATGCCCGCCACCCTCTGGATCTTTCGGGAAGATTGACACTCTCCTGATCCGATCGAAATTAAACGCCCGTGAACGGCCTCCAGTCTCTCGCCTCTGCCGCCTTGAACCTTTTCCGGGAATTCGTTCCCGGCGACCCCGATGCCGCCCGATTCTGGCTGCAGATCGGCGGAGGTGCCCTTGCCCTTTGGATCGTTCTGGGACTTCTCCTCCGCTTTTTCGGTTCGGACAACGCCCGCCCGGGACTTCTTTTTTTAATCGCCTCTTTGGGACTCGCCTTGCTCGCTGCGGGTCCTGCCGCCGTGGAAATTTACGGACTTCCCTCTGCACCCCCCGTTGTTCTCTCCGTGGTGGAAAATACCACCCAGTGGGCGACCATCCGCACCCACCAGAATCCTTGGCCTGCCAGAACGGTTCTTCTCGCCGGCGGAATGGTTCTTAGCCTTTTTATTCTCGTGGTGCCATTGACCCGACTGAGCTTTCGCGTTCCCGGATTTCTGGCTCTGATCGCTTGGCTGGCCGCCTTGGCCAGTGCCGGAACCGTCGCCGCAGTCATCCGCACGCACCTGCCGTCCTCCGACCACGCCCAACCACAATCTCCCGACAAAAAACCCCAAAAACCGTCCTAGTCCCCGAGGGTTTTTTCCAGTTTTTGACGAACCGCGGAAAAATCATCAGACTTTTTGGGCGCGACCACAACCGGTCCCACCACCAATCGGCACAGTGATCCCGGCTGGGGAATTTGGAATCGGTCCCAAGACGGCAGTTCCCATTTGCGACTCAGGTGGGTGGTCACTGGAATAATCGGCCTTCCACTAGCCATCGCCACGGCCAACACCCCGTCCTGAACCTTGCCCCTAGGTCCCCGCGGTCCGTCCGGAGTGATTCCAATGTCCCGGGCTGATTTCCCTTCCAATTCCCGAACCATCTCCCGCAGGGCCCCCAACCCACCCTTGGAACTGGATCCCCTTACCCCATCGATCCCAAATCGATTCATAATCCGGGTGATAAATTCCCCGTCCCGACTCCGACTGACGAGCATCAGCATTCTCCGTCCTGGACAGAATCGCTCATAAATGTAGGGCATCATCAGAATCCGGTTATGCCAAAACGCGAAAATCCGAGGCTTCTCCGGTTCATGCTGAAAAATTCCCCGGGGATCCTCCACTTGAAAACGCAAAGTTGCGGCCAGCGAGCGGATAAACAAAGCGACCAGAGGCGGGCTATTCCGAGCAAGCAACTGTTTCATGGGAGAGCCCTCCGATTCCACCATCTCGTGATTGATTTCCATGGCGTCTCCAAAACCAGTTCCCGAAGCAGTTCCTCCGTGGTGGCCGCCATGGATTCATGGACATTGCGCAACGCGATCATTCCCGGGAGAAGAATGACCACCAATATGCCATAGAGAATGACAAAGCCGTTGATCTGAAGTTCTGTTCCGTACCGAACGGAGTGCAGCGCGTCGGTCAACAACCCCCATCCCAGCGGCGCCAGCCCAGCCACCAGGCTCGCCGCCACACTGAAGAGCGCAAAGAAATGGCTTCGACCCATCGCGGGCACGGTTCCCATCAGCAGGCGCATGTGAGCACTGTTATAAAGGGCCAATCCGATCCCTGCGGTGGTCTGCTGGAGAAGAATGGTTTTCCAGTTAAAGGGGAGAAGATGGGCGGCCACGGATCCCCAACCCAACCAATGAAAGGCCAAAATGAATCCGGCCAAAAAAAGCACGGGCCGACTGCCCGCTCGGTCGAGAATCTTTCCAGCCCACAGCGAGGTCAGGATATAGAAGATTCCCCAGATCAACTGCAGCATCATGAACTTGGAATCTGTGCAACCGAACTGATCCCGGGCAAAAGGGATAAAGATCAGGCCGCCCCCCGACATCGCCAGCATCATGATGGAGTGAAAGACCAGCAATCGAAGAAAAGGAGGATGCCCAAGCATCGCCCGCCAAGGAACCCCCTCTTCGCTGGCGTTTTTCGAGGTCGGAGTGTCAGGAATCCGTCGAAGAAAAATCAGGGAAAACCCGGCCAGCACCATGCTGGCGGCAAAGAGCAGGCCGAAGGCTTGAGGGCTGCTGATATGATTTAAAAACCAACCGGTCAGGGCCACCGTCAACAGGAGCGCAGTCTGCGAGGCGGCCTGATCAATGGTCAGAAATCTACCCCGGACAGATTCCGGCACGATGGCACTGATCCACGGAAGATAGCCGCTCAGGGAAATTCCTCGAGCGGTGTTAAAGAGGAAGAGCAAAAAGATCACGAGGATCTGGCGGGAGGCCACATCTATCGAAAACGGAAGCCCCGCCACCAGAGCGATGGCCCCGATCATCACGCTCCGACCCATCCAACCGCGGAGAACAAAATCCCGGTAGCCAATCTTTTCCACAAAACGCGCGGCAGGGATCTGAAAAATATTCAGCAAGGCCGCCAAGCAGGCGAGCACACCCAGCACGGTGGCTGAGGCTCCCAATTTTTTAAAATAAAGCATCATGGGCATCCCCATGATCAGATAGAAGGAGCTGGTATTGAAAACCTGAAAAAGAAAGGCGTTGAGCAACGGGCCGCGAGCCAGCCCGATTCCAATGCCGTTCACGCGCCCGTTTCCCGCGGCCGGAGCAGAGGGAAATAGATGACTTCACGGATCGAATCGACCCCCGAAAGAAGCATGGCCAAACGATCCACTCCCAGCCCCAACCCCCCGGCCGGCGGCATCCCATGCTCCAAGGCCTCAAGAAACTCCGTATCGACCTTTTGCGTGTGTTCACCCACCTGATGCCGAAACCTCTCCGTCTGAAGAATCGGATCGTTCAACTCCGAATAGCCCGGGGAAATCTCCTGACGCCCCATGATTAACTCGTAGACATCCACCACAGTCGGATCTTCCCGGTTGAAACGGGCCAACGGCACCAATTCGGCCGGCAGATGGGTGATAAAAACCGGATTGACCGCCATGGCTTCCACTTTTTTCTCGAAAACTTTTTGGGTGATTTCGGCCGGCGCCAGTTTGGGCTCCAGTTCCACCCCCAGTTCGGCCGCCCTCTTTTCCATGCCCGCCAGATCCAACTGGAACCAGTCCGCCCCGGCAGCCTCCATCACCGCATCCCGGTATTTCTTCCTTGGCCAAGGCGGGGACAGATCCAGCTCGGAACCATCGCTCTGCTTGATCTTCAGTCCTCCCGTCAACTCCCGGGCGGCACCGCAAATCATCTCCTCCACCAGTTGCGCCATCCCCGTAAAATCCGAATAGGCCCAATAGGCTTCCAGCATGGTGAATTCCGGATTATGCCGCCGGGAAATTCCCTCGTTGCGGAAGTTCCGGTTGATCTCAAAAACCTTCTCCAGCCCCCCCACCAAAAGTCGTTTCAAATAAAGCTCCGGGGCAATCCTAAGGTATAAATCCATGCCCAAGGCATGATGCCGCGTCTTGAAAGGCTCGGCCGCTGCCCCCCCCGCCACGGTCTGCATCATCGGCGTTTCCACCTCGGCAAAACCCTGCTGGTTCAAAAAATCCCGCAGATAACGAACCAGCCGAATGCGCAGATCCAGGGCCCGCCGGGAGTTCTCATTCGAAATCAGGTCCAGATGGCGATGGCGATGCCGCGTTTCAGTGTCGACCAAGCCATGCCATTTGTCCGGCAACGGGGCCAGAGATTTGGTCAGCAAAACCAGATTTTCCACCCGTACCGAGGGCTCTCCGGTTTTGGTGGTGAAAAGGGTTCCCTCCACACCCAAAATGTCCCCCAGATCGAGCAGATCGAAAACCGCACGATCTCTTTCCGCCAAGGCGGGTTTTTGGACGTAGATCTGCAACCGACCCCCGCGATCCTGCAGATGCAGAAACTGGCTCTTTCCCATGTCGCGATGGGAAACGATTCTGCCAGCCAACTTGACCTTCCGCCCCTCTTCCCATCGGGCCCGGATCTCAGCCGAGGTTTCCGTGCCCGGAAAGGGACCGCCAAACGGGTCCACGCCCAGCTGGCGAAGCTGTTCGAGCTTCTGCCGTCGGATCTCCATCAGGGTGGATTTGTCCTCGCTCATCGGCTTTGAGTTCTAGCCGATTCCTCCCCTTCTTGGTAGGGCGATTGTTTTCCCTCCTTCGCCCCGGGGTCTAGGTCACCAACTCGGGATATTTCTGCTGCGCCACCTTTTCGAGTTGCTGTCGAACCTCCTCGCCGGAATCCATCTGCAAAACGCCCAAGGCCAAGGCTTCACACTCAGCAAAACTGAGGCTCTGAATCGCCTTCTTCACTCTGGGCACGGACACGGAACCCATGCTCATCTCATCCACCCCGAGACCGACCAAGGCAGGAGTCATGACGACATCCGAGGCCATTTCCCCGCAGACCCCCACCCAGATTCCATGATTCCGGGCCGCCTCCACCACTCTCCTGATCAAGGAAAGTACCCCAGGATGGGTCGGCTGGTAGAGCGAGGCCACCCGTTCGTTGGTTCGGTCAGCCGCCATGGTGTACTGCGTCAGATCGTTTGTTCCGATGCTGAAAAACTGCACCATCGGGGCAAGCCGTTCCGCAATCAAAGCCGCAGAAGGAACTTCGATCATGGCTCCCGCCTCCACCTCTTCCGCTGCGGGAATTCCAGCCGCCTTCAGTTCTTCTCGTGCCTCCCGCAAAAGCGTCAAGGCAGCGGCCAGCTCTTCCCGGGTGGCGATCATCGGAAACATCACCCGGATTTTTCCGCCCGGATTGGACCGGCAGATCGCACGCAGTTGCACCTTGAAGATTTCCGGCCTTTCCAGGCAATAACGGATGGCCCGCCAACCCAGAAACGGATTGGCCTCCGGATCGAGCCCCTGGTGGGTCGGCAACTTGTCTCCCCCCAGATCCAAGGTTCGGATGATGGCCAAATGAGGCCGCGAGGCTTGGACCACCTGGCGATAAATGTTCATCTGCTCGTCCTCTCCGGGAAACTGCACCCGATTCAGGAACATGAACTCCGTGCGGTATAGGCCGATTCCCTCCGCTCCGCTCTCCGCAATGAGGGGCAGATCCTCGGGCAGCTCAACATTGGCGGAGAGAATAATGTGCCGCCCGTCAGTGGTGTCCGCCGGAGTGTCGCGCAGGGCCTCTAGGCGCTGTTCGACCTCATGCCGCCTTTTCTCAATCTGCCCGTACTCATAGCGCGTCTGCTCACTTGGATGGACAATGAGCAGCCCGGAGTAACCGTCTAAAATGACCGGCGCACCGGACTCGCAACGACTGAGGACTTCATGCAGACCCACGACCGCCGGGATGTTGAGCGATCGGGCCATGATGGCCGTGTGGGAGGTCGTACTCCCGGCCTCCGTGGCAAAACCCAAAGCCATCTGGCGGTTCAGGAGCGCGGTATCCGAGGGGGAGAGATCGTGGGCCAAAATGATGCTGGGGGCATCCAACGCATAAATGTCGGCCAGCTTTCGCCCGAGGAGATTATGGACGACCCTCCGGCCCACATCGAGGATATCGGCGGCCCGCTCCCGCAAATACGGATCTTCCACCTGCCTCAGACTTTGGGCGTACGTGTGGATCACGTGTTGGTAGACATGTTCCACACAGATTTTTCTCAACTGCAGCTGTTTGCGCACCGCAGAGACGATGGTGCTATCACCCGCCACCAGAAGATGTGCCTCAAAAATTCCTGTTTCCTGCTCCCCGATGGAATGAGCTAGCTGCTCCTTGATTTTTTGAATTTGTTCGCGCGTTTTAAGCAAAGCGGCTTCCAACCGCCGCATTTCATGATCGATCTGATCCTCCTGAATGGGAGTCGGATGGATGCGCACCTCTTCATGGGCGAAAACCGCCAGCTGTCCGCTGACGACACCTGGGGAGGCGGGAATCCCGGGGAGACGAAGCTCAGTGCCCGGGACAGGCGGACTGTCGGATGGGGTCACGAGAAGAGACTATCTCCCCTCGGGCTACTCCTCGTCGAACTTTCTTTCAATTAATTTCTGCAAGGAATCGAGGGCCTCGTCGGCCCCCTGTCCGCTTACATGAATGACAATTTTCGAACCCATCCCCGCCGCGAGCATCATCAACCCCATGATACTCTTCCCGTTGATGGTCTCCCCGTCCTTCTCGACATGGATCTCGCAGCGGTGCCGGTTGGCTTCGCGAACAAACATCGCCGCGGGACGGGCATGCAAGCCAAGCCGGTTTTGAATCACCACTTCCTTGGCCAAGCGATTTTCGGAGCTGGAGTTCGCACCCATGCCTAGCCGTCCTTCAGTTTTAGCTGCGAAAGAAGTTTTTCATTAAAGTCGACCGCAGAAAACTGCCCCATGGTCTTCATCTTTTGATCTAGGGCCGCCACCTGCACCAGCCCAGCCAGATCCCGCCCGGGTCGAATCGGAATCCGGACATGCGGCACCTTGACGCCCAAAATTTCGTAAAACTGCTGGTCCAGACCCGTCCGCTCAATTTCTTCAATTTTCTCCCACTCCACCAAACTAACCACCAGATCGAGCCTCTTTTCCGTCCGGATTGCCCTCCCGCCGAAAATCGCCGCCACGTTGATAATACCGATTCCGCGAACCTCCATGAAGGTCCGGGTCACCTCGGCAGAGGTCGCCATCAGCTCTCGGCCTTCAATCAGGCGAAGCCGTGTAATATCATCGCTGACCAGCGAATATCCCCGCTCGACCAAGCCCAAGGCACATTCGCTTTTCCCGATGCCGCTGTCCCCCCGGATCAACACCCCGACTCCCATGATATCGACCATGCTTCCATGCTCGCTGGTCGAAGGAGCAAAATCCTCCTCCAGACAAAGGGTGATCAGATTCACCAAACGGGGCGTGGGAATCGGGGAGATAAAGACCGGCACCTTCGCCGCACGGGCTTCCTTGAGAATCACCGCCGGAGGTCGGTTGTTTCGGCTAAAGACAATGCAGGGAATTTTCCGATCCAGAATGGCCCGGATGCGGGAAACCCGCGTCTCAGGGTCCAAGGAAGCAAAATAACTGATCTCGCTCTTGCCGATCAATTGCACCCGCCGGAACGCAAAGTATTTGGTGAATCCCGTCAACACCATACCCAGACGGTTGACCGCCCCCTCTCGGATCAGCCGGTCCATCCCGTCCTGCCCGGCCACCAGCTTGAGCTGAAGTCGGGCCGCATGCTCGGTGTAGAAATGCTCCACCGAGACCGTCAACGGCTTGCGGATCGCGCTACTCATACCTTAATCGGAATAGCCTTGAGGGTGGGCCTGATGCCAGCTCCAAGCGGAGGTTAAAATCTCCTCCAGACTGGAATGAACCGGCTTCCACCCCAATTCGCGTTGTAGTTTATTTGCCGCGGCCACCAGAGCCGGAGGATCTCCGGCCCGTGCAGGCTGCATCCGAACTGGAATATTTTTCTTGGTCACCTTTTTGGCAACCTCGACGACCTGTTGGACGGAGTGGCCGTTTCCCGTTCCCACATTGAAGGAGCCGGGCTTGTCCCGGTGTAAGGCCAGAATGTGGGCAGAGGCCAGATCCCGAACATGAATATAATCCCGAATACAGGTTCCATCGGGCGTCGAATGCTTATCTCCGAAGATGTCGACCTCCGAGCGTTGCCCCAGAGCCGTCAACAGGACGTTCGGAATTAGATGCGTCTCGATTCGGTGATGTTCCCCCCGCTCGGCGGAAGCTCCGGAGGCGTTGAAGTAACGCAAACAGGTCGGAATGATCCCGTGAATCTGGGCGTACCAGGCCAGAACCTGCTCGAAAACGAGTTTGGAATGTCCGTAAGGATTGATCGGTTTTTGCGGTGTCATTTCGTCCATCGGAACCTTTTCCGGAATTCCGTACGTCGCACAAGTCGAGGAGAAGATGATTTTTTGACAGCCACAATTGACCATGGCATCCAACAGATTGATCCCCCCGGAAACATTGACCCGATAATACATCGAGGGATTCCGCATGCTCTCCGGAACCAGGGCCTTGCCGGCAAAATGAATGACGGCATCCGGGCGGTGATCGGTGGCCGCCCGCAACAGCAGACCCCGATCTGCCAAGTCCCCTTGGAGAAAAACCGCCTGGGGATGAACCGCTGATCGGTGCCCTTCGCTCAGATTGTCCCAGACCACCACCTCGTGGCCTGCCCCGAGAAGCTCCTCGACGCAAACCGACCCGATGTAGCCCGCTCCGCCCGTGACTAGGACCTTCATGAACCCACCCGGACCCAACTACTCCTTGAGGTTCATCGCAAGAAGGAATTCGACGTTGGTCTTGGTCTTTTTCAGACGTTCGAGCAACAGCTCCATCGCCTCCACCGGAGGCAACGAAGCCAAGGCCCTTCTCAGGATATGAATCCGGGGCATTTCGTCCGAATGATACAGGAGCTCCTCTTTGCGGGTTCCGGACTTGGAGATGTTCAACGCCGGATAGATGCGTTTATCCACCAAGGCTCGATCGAGATGAATCTCCATATTTCCCGTTCCCTTGAACTCCTCAAAGATCACCTCGTCCATCTTGCTGCCGGTGTCCACCAGGGCGGTGGCAATAATGGTCAGACTTCCCCCCTCCTCGATGTTTCGGGCTGCGCCAAAAAATCGCTTGGGTTTGTGCAGCGCGTTGGCATCCACTCCGCCGGAGAGAATCTTTCCGCTGTGGGGTTGCACGGTGTTATAGGCCCGGGCCAGGCGGGTGATACTGTCCAACAGGATGACCACATCGGTGCCTCTTTCGGCTAGGCGCTTGGCCCGCTCAATCACCATCTCCGCAATGTGGACATGCCGATCGGGGGGTTCGTCGAAGGTGGAACTAATGACCTCCCCCTTCACCGAACGCTCCATATCGGTCACTTCTTCCGGTCGCTCGTCGATCAAAAGAACAATCAGATGCGCCTTGGGATTGTTGGCGGTGATGGCATTGGCAATTTTCTGCATCAACACCGTCTTCCCGGTCCGCGGCGGAGCCACGATCAAGCCTCGTTGACCAAAGCCGACCGGACTGACGAGATCGAAAGCCCGGGTGGCGATGTCCTTGAGTTTTTCGTTTTCCAGAATGAGCCGTCGATTGGGGAACAGCGGGGTCAAATTATCAAAATGGATGGGCGGTTTCCGCTTGGTCACATCCTCACCGCCCACCGTGTCGACCGTGGCGAGGGAGAAGTAGTGCTCCTTTTCGCGGGGGGAACGAATCTCTCCGCTGATTTGGTCTCCGCGACGGAGGCCGTACCGGCGGATCAACCCGGGATTGACGTAAATGTCCTCCCGCGTGGCCAGATAGTTATTCGATTGCAGACGGAGGAATCCGTAGTGATCCGGGAGAATTTCCAGAACCCCCTCGCCGGCTACCCGGCCGTTCTCCAAGGCGTGACGCCGGAGAATTTCGAAAATCAGCTCATATTTTCTCAGGCCACCAGGATTTTCCACTCCGCCTTCGGTCGCCTTGTCGGCCAACTCTTGGAAGGACATATTCTGCAGGTCGTCCAAGCGAAGCAAAGGACCAGTAGGACGGGGTTCTTCCGCCGCCGGGTCGCCTTGCCCCTCTCCCCCGCCTCCCTCGTCCGGACCGCGTCGGAAATTGTCGTAATCATCCCGGTATCCGCCCCCTCCACCGCCACCAAAACCCCGACGATCCCGTCCTCCGCCACGACGGCGGCGGAAAAATCTTTGCCGGCCATAGTCGTTGCGCGGGCCGTAGTCGCCCCCGCCTTGCCGGCCGTAATCCTGGTTGCCCTGCTCTGGTCCTTCTCCGTTCATGGTTCTCCCGCTCTTGCCCCGCCGACCGGCATCGCGTCTTCAGCCCCGCGCAGGGCCGGCCAGACGCTTCGCCTCGTCGCGAAGCAGTTCCAAACTTCCTTCATTCCACAAAATTTTCTCACACTTTTGGATTTTCTCCTCCACCGTCCACTGTTTCCCGAGCCAGAAATCCGCCGCTTCCGGAGTCAAACCCCGATCCCGCAGACGCTGCCGCGAGACCGAAGCCCGGCAACCGACCAGAACCCGAAGGTCGAAGCCCTCCTCCGCCCCCGATTCGAAAAGCAGTGGGATGACCACGGCCACCGGACGCTGGGGGTGGAGACGCAGGCTTTCTTCAACTTCGTGTTTCCAGATTTCACGGACGAGAGGATGGATCAGGCGGTTGACGGTGGCGTAAACGGAGGGATCCCGCATCATCGCCGCGGCCAACAACCCGCGGTCCAAATCTTTCAATGACGTTAAAATACCCTCCCCTAGAGCGTCAACCAGTTTTCGATAGCCATCGGCACCACGTTCATAGAGGCGATGCACCATCGCGTCCGCCTCGATGACCCTCCACCCCATCTCCTCCAGCATTCTGCCCAACGTGGATTTTCCCGAGGCGATGGTCCCCGTGACCGCGACCACGCGACCCGCACCGAGCTTGGCTCCCGCCACTTCCGGGTTTATCTTGTCAGGGCTCATTGATGGCGGCCGTAGTTCAGTTGGTAGAACTCCAGATTGTGGTTCTGGCTGTCGCGGGTTCGAATCCCGTCGGTCGCCCTCCCTTCCCTTGGGGAAGTTCTAATCCCTTTTCCCACTGCCACAACCCCGGCCCCAATCGCGCATCAGGCACATTCAGCTCGTACCAATCCAAAAGCTGGTTGGCCCGTGTTCTCATCTCCCTCCACCGATCCACCGCATCATCCGCTTCCTGTAAAGCGGCGGCTTGGGCTTGGGCATCATCCTCGGCCATGTTCAATTTCACCGCCTGACGGTAGCGGAAAATGGCCGGACGAAGAAAGGGATCCGCCGTGGCTTCCAGTTTCACCAGTTCTGTCGAAAGGGCTTCCATGGGGGTGTTTCCCCGCACCCCCGCCTTAGCCACTTGCGCCGCTAAGTTCCGCAGCTTAGCCAAGGTCTCCTCCGGGGTTTGCGGAGTGGTGCCGTTTCTCAAATCCGGCTCGGCCAAACTCCGGCGCCAAGCCTCGTCCTCTTCCCGGGAATCCGACCAGAATTTGCCGGGACAACCGACCGCCACCCACTCCTGCAAACGGATCCGGTTCGCCGAAGAAATGGCTCGGGAGAAAAGCCGGGAAGCTAGCAAGCGCCGGGCCTCACACGTCAGGCTGTCATTCGCCAACCTACCCCCCTCCGGCCAGCTCTGAATTTCGCCCAGCCCGGCCTCCTCGGTCCGCGCCAACTGGGCCGCCACCCTAGCCCTCATGGCCTCGTCCTCCGGCACCGCTTTTCCCGCACAGCCTTCCGCCACCCAGCGGAAGGAGCCCGATCCCCCCCGCTTTTCCGCCGCCGTCCCTATGCGGGCACAGAGAACTGCGGCGACCCACGCCGCCGGAAAATCCACGCTTTGGGGATCTCCTGAAATGCGACAGCGCCGCGCGGATTCCCAATGCAGAAGAGGGACAGCGGGCCCATCCGACCCCAACTGCCCGCGAATCTCCAGCGGTTTTGCCAAACCGGTTTGGGTCAGCTCGTCAAAAAGATCCACCGCCGCCACGGAAGCCGCTGCCACCCTCATGGCATCCATCTTCACCGCCGATTCGATCCGCACCACCACGCTTTTCCCCTCCGCATTCTCCGTGGCCGCCTCGATGGAAACGACCCCGAGAAAAAGAATCCCGCCGACCAGCCCCCACGGGGTCACGTGCTTTTTCCGCTCTTCCCTTCTCCGCCCTTGGACGCACCACCCCCGTTGCCCGTCTTTTTCTTTTCCCCACCGCCACTGCCACCGCTGTCCTGCTTGGCCGCGCTCTTGTAGCCGGAACTGCGATAGTCCGTGATGTAAAAACCGCTTCCCTTGAAGATCAGCCCAGCTCCGGCCCCCATCTGCCTCTTTAACTTTCCCTTGCCCCAGACTTTTTTCGGACACTTGTCTTTCGGACAGGTCTTCAAGGGCGCATCTTTCATGGACTGAAAAATATCCAGATGCGCACTGCATTTTTCACAGACGTACTCGTAGGTCGGCAT
>Ga0214921_10004049_pt1 | contig 21976 bp, 16 predicted proteins | sample LL1505_MetaG_FD_177992 | JGI IMG/M metagenome (GOLD analysis project Ga0214921, IMG submission 177992) | Freshwater microbial communities from Lake Lanier, Atlanta, Georgia, United States - LL-1505 | ecosystem: Environmental > Aquatic > Freshwater > Lake | place: USA: Georgia | collected... | reverse complement strand
TGATTTGGGCATATCCACCCCATACGTTTTTGATATTTTTGAATCCGTGCTTTTTAAACAAGCTCGCAGCCATCATGCTTCTGTAGCCACCTGCACAATGGATTAAACATTCTGCATTTTTATCTAAGTCTTCCACATGATTCAGCAATTGGTCTAAAGGAATATTCTTTGCTTTTTTAACATGGCCATCTTTGAACTCAGAAGGTTTTCTCACATCTATAATCATTGCGTTTGGATTGTGTTTGGCATCTAAAGCAAATTCTTCTGATGAAATAGAAATAACCATATCATATTTCTTATCAGCATTGAGCCAAGTATCAAAGCCTCCATCTAAAAAACCTTTGATGTTGTCAAATCCTACCCTGCTCAAACGAGTAATGGTTTCTTCTTCAGTTCCGGGTTTACAAACCAAAACTATGGCATGGTGGATGTCTAAAATAGTAGCAGCCCAAATGGCAAATTGTCCATTCAAACCTAAATTGATGGAACCAGGAATAAATCCAAGTTCAAAAAAATCTGGAATGCGGCTATCTATCGTTACAGCTCCATTTGTTATTTCATTCTGGAAATGTTCAAGGCTTAATGCTTGCAAGCCATTTTTTACAATTGCATTGTAATCGCTATACCCGTTTTTATTTAATGAGGCATCTTTGAAAAAGTAGGCAGGAGCAGGGCTAATTCCAGAACATACTGTTGATACAAATTCGTTTTTATCTTTTATTTTAAGGGCATAGTTGTTTGCTTTTTGAGTGCCTATTGTACTAAATGTTTCTTTGCCGATATTTTTACCACATGCAGAACCAGCTCCATGTGCTGGATACACAATTACTTCATCTGGAAGTACACTTAATTTTTTGAGAGAATCAAATAACATAGAAGCCAACTCTTCTTTTGTAATGATGCCATCCAATAAATCAGGTCGTCCTACATCGCCAACAAATAAGGTATCACCTGTAAATACCGCATGTGCTTTTCCGTTTTCATCGGTTAACAAGAAACATGAACTTTCTAAGGTATGCCCTGGTGTATGTATGACTTGGATGCTGATTTTACCCAATTTGAAAACCTGTTCATCTTTTGCAACACAAACTTTGTATCCTGTTTTGGCATTGGGTCCGTAAACAATTTCAGCACCTGTTTCTTTTGCCAGGTCAATATGGCCACTTACAAAATCTGCATGAAAATGTGTTTCGAAAATATATTTAATATTGGCGTTGTTGCTTTTTGCTTTTTCAATATAGTTTTGGTAATCTCTTAGTGGGTCAATAATGGCAACTTCGCCTTCACTTTCTATGTAGTAAGTTGCTTGAGCCAAACAGCTCGTATAAATTTGTTCTATGGTCATATTTGGAATATTTTTTTAGGTGTGGTTCCAATAAATTCTTTCAAGTAAAAGGGTTCAATATAGGCAATATCAGCAAAATGCTTTTTTTCATAAAATTCATTAGCAAGTGCATACATTCCTTTAACAGAAGACTGTATATTGTTGAGGTATACCAGATTTTTTGAATTGCAAAGGTTTTTAAATTTCTCCGCTCCAGATCCCATGATGAAACATGTTTGAGCCTCTAATAATTCATTGAAGCTGCTTTCTTCCAGAATCATTGGAGCAACTGGATTGATATTGCTGAATTCATCATTCCAAACGCCTGTATATACCTCCATTCTTCGGGCATCAATCATTGGAATCAACAATGCGTTTTTAGTAAACAGGTTACTTTTTAATCCTTGGTATGCCAAGGAGGCCAATGTATTGATTGCAATCATGGGAATATCTAGTGCAAAGGCATATCCTTTAGCGGCAGACAAGCCCACCCTTAAACCCGTATAACTTCCTGGTCCAATACTGATGGCAACTGCTTGAATTTGTTTGAGCGAACAATCTGCTTGAAGAAGGGTCTTTTCAACCAACAATTGAATTTTGGCTGCGTGTTCATTTCTGATGAAACTTTCTTCAATTGCAACTAATTGACCATCTATTGCTAAACCAATAGAGCAGACTTCTGTTGCTGTTTCTATGAGTAAAATTTTTCCCATTTTTCAAGCGCAAAGGTAGGAGGTTTTAATTTTAAAATACAGTAAAGGAAAAGCTTAAAAATTTACTATTATTTATTTAAATTTTAACCAACAGCTTAATTTTATTATCTTGCAGGGCTATTAAAATGACAAAACGCTGGATTTCAAAAATATTGCCCGAAAAAAACCTCGTCGAACAACTTTCTAAGGTAATCAACCTCAATAAAGTATTGACAGGAATACTTATTCAAAGGGGAGTTCAAACTTTTGACATAGCAAAAAAATTCTTCAGACCTCAATTAACAGACTTGCATGATCCTTTCATAATGAAAGGGATGGAAGATGCAATTCTTCGCATAGAACAAGCAATTCAAAATAATCAGAAAATACTGATTTATGGCGACTATGATGTTGACGGTACTACAGCGGTTTCAACTGTTTATGCATTTTTTTCTAAGCGTTACGAAAACCTTGATTATTATATTCCGGATAGGTATACTGAAGGTTATGGAATAAGTTTTATGTCAATTGATTGGGCAAGAAACAATGGATTTTCGCTCATCATTGCATTGGACTGTGGAATCAAATCAATTGATAAAGTTAAATATGCCAAAGATCAAGGCATTGATTTTATCATTTGTGACCACCATTTGCCTGGAGATGAGATTCCAGATGCTGTTGCCGTTTTAAATCCAAAACAAAAAGATTGTCCTTATCCGTTCAAAGAACTTTCTGGATGTGGGATTGGGTTTAAACTCATACAAGCCTATGCGCAGAAGCATCAAATTTCTTTCAAAGAGGTAGAAAAATACCTTGATTTGGCCGCAGTAAGTATTGCATCCGATTTGGTGCCAATTTTAGATGAAAACAGAATTCTAGCGTTTTATGGTTTAAAGAGACTCAAAGACAATCCTAACAATGGGCTTAAAGCATTGCTTGAAGAGTATCCATTTAAACCAGAATACAGTGTAAATGACATCGTATTTTTTATTGGACCTAGAATCAATGCTGCAGGAAGAATTGCAGACGCAAAAGAATCGGTACGTTTGATGACATCACCCGATGCTGCAGATGCCAAAAGAATTGCATTTTTGGTGAATCAACACAACAACGAAAGGCGCACTTTTGACCAATCAATCACAGAACATGCATTTGATTTGATTGAGAAAGACCCCAATTTTGCAGATAGAAAAAGTACCGTATTGTTTCATAGTGAATGGCACAAAGGTGTTATTGGCATAGTAGCTTCACGTTTGATTGAGAAGTACTACAGGCCCACCATTATTTTAACGGAATCGAACGGTATGGCTACTGGAAGTGCCAGGTCGGTAGAAGGGTTTGATTTGTACAGCGCCATTGAAACTTGTAGCGATTTGTTGGATCAATACGGAGGGCATACGCATGCTGCAGGGTTAACCTTGAAACTAGAAAATTTAGCATCATTCAGAGAGCGATTTGAAAAGGTTGTTGCAGACAATATTGCCCAAAGGAGTTTGACCCCAGAAATTGAGTACGACATGGAGATTGATTTGAGAACAATCACTCCAAAGTTTTTCAATGTACTTAAACAATTTTCTCCTTTTGGCCCTGGCAATCAAAACCCAGTATTCATGAGCAAACATGTATGGGATGTGGGTGATGTAACCAAAGTGGGGAACAATCACCTGAAACTCAGTTTAACTCAAGAAAATGGGGGTAGAATATTCAAAGCCATTGCTTTTGGCTTAGGTGAACATTACGAAAAAGTGGCGCAAGGCATCTCATTTGACATCTGCTATAGCATTGAAGAGAATCACTTCAACGGACATGTCAATTTGCAGCTCAATATCAAAGATATTTTATTTAAGTCTTAGGCTATTTAGTCTAACAAATGCCAAAGGTTTTCCATGTAAGAAGGATCAGCAATTCTTGATTCATTTCCTTCAGCTATGATTTGTTCTAAAAGTAGATCATTTTTCTTTCCCTGAGCCAATGCATAACTGTAAGGACTTAAGCTAAAGGTGGTCAATTCATACTGAGATTTGAATTTGTCTGGATACAAATCAGACAACTCATGTTCAATATGTTTTTTGTGTAAGAAATGTTTGTCACCAACTTTGTCGGCCATTTCGTAATAATTTTGTACTGCAAGTTCTGAAATGGCATCAGCGTTGGGTTTGCGAAGTTTTTGGTATTCTTCGAAGATTTTTTCCCAATCATCTCCATAAGCCTCTATACACTCGTCTAAAACTACACAATCTTCAAAACTACAATTCATGCCTTGACCATAAAAAGGTACAATGGCGTGTGCTGCATCGCCTAATAATGCCAATTTATCTTTACGCACCCAAGGATAACAACGAACGGTTACCAAACTAGAGGTAGGGTTATTGAAGAAATCTTCCACTAAACTTGGCATCATGGCTACTGCATCCGGAAACTGTGTTTTGAAAAAATTCAACACATCGGCCTCAGTTTGTAATTTTGAAAAACTATTTTCACCCTCAAAAGGCATAAATAAAGTACAGGTGAAATCGCCGGCAGGGTTTGGCAAAGCAATCATCATAAAGGCGCCACGAGGCCAAATATGCAATGCATTTTTTTCCATTTGAAATTGTGCATTTTCAGCAGCAGGAATACACAATTCTTTATAGCCAACATGCAAATAAGATTGAGAATAATTGAATCGATCGGTTATTTGCATTCTTCCTCTGGTTGCGGCAAATGCACCATCTGTTCCAATGATATGGTCAGATTGGAATGTGTGTAAACTTCCATCTTCCATTTCAAATTTTGCAATGCAATTGTCCATGTCTACATCCATGCATTTTGCATTGAAGTATAAGTGGATATTCGGGTAATTGGCTGTTAATTCAATGAGTTTTAAATTGAGTCTTCCTCTAGAAACAGAGTTAATGGCTTGTCCTTCTTTTCCGTAGGGTTGGTAATTTAACTCAGAAGCTTTTCCGTGCATCATTCTGCCAGTCATTGGTATGGCATCTTCCAAAATTTCCTCGTCTAATCCAATTTTTTTAAGGGCATTTAATCCCCTTGTAGAAAGCGCTAAGTTGATAGACCTGCCTGCGTAAATTTTAGCAGTTCTTAAATCGGGCCTGCGTTCAAACAGGTGAACTTCAAATCCTCTTTTTGCAAGGTAAATTGATAAAAGTGAACCCGATAAACCTCCGCCTATTATGCTTATTTTTTTTGCTTTCATTGATACGAACTTATTTAATTACTGGTTGAATTGAAATGATAGAAATCAATTTTTAAAATAGTTTTTTAAGGTTTGGCCAATTTGGTAAACATCTTCAAAACTATTGTAGAGTGGAACAGGGCTCATTCTAATGACATTAGGCTCTCTCCAGTCGGGCATGATATTGTTTTGCTCTAAAAAGTCGAACAGTTTCTTCCCGTCATTTCTTACAATAATTGAAAGTTGACAGCCTCTGTTTTCTGGTTCATTTGGCGTAATTACAGTTAGGTATTCTTTGAATTCATCTAAAATAAAAGCCAAATAGGCCGTCAGTTTTTCACTTTTACTTCTTAAATTTTCAATGCCTGCCGCCTTAAAAATTTCCAATGATGCTTTGTGAATTGCCATTGGAAAAATTTGGGCATTGCTCAATTGCCAGCCAGCTGCACCTTCCATGGGAATGAATCCTTTTTTCATTTGAAAACGACTTTTTTCATCATGTCCCCACCATCCTGCAAATCTTACTAAATTGGGATTGTTTCCATGTCTTTCATGGACAAAAACACCGCTGGTTCCACCTGGACCAGAGTTTAAATATTTATATGAACACCATACAGCAAAATCAACATCCCAATCATGTAATTGTAAGTGAAGATTACCTGCGGCATGTGCCAAATCAAATCCAGCAATTGCACCAACTTTGTGTGCAGCTTCAGTAATACTTTTCATGTCAAAAGCTTGACCTGTTAAGTAATTAACTCCTCCCATCATCACAATAGCCAGCTCATTTTTGTGCTGTTCAATTGTTGCCAAAATATCTTCAGTCCTTAGTGTGAATTCTCCTGCTCTTGGAAGCAATTCAATGATGGCATCGTTTGGCTCTAATCCATGAAATTTTGCTTGTGTTTCCATGGCATATTGGTCCGAAGGAAAGGCACTACCTTCCATGATGATTTTATATTTTTGGGCATTTGGTCTGTAAAAGCTCACCATCATCAAGTGTAAATTTGCAGTTAAGTTGTTCATCACTACAACTTCAGAAGGTTTTGCCCCTACAACAGCCGCCGCATTTTCAGTTAAAAAATGGTGGTAATACATCCAAGGGTTTTTGCCTTTGAAATGGCCTTCTACCCCTAAATTGGCCCAGTCTTCTAACTCTTGATTGATGGCCTCTCTGGCTGTTTTAGGTTGTAAACCAAGCGAATTACCGCATAAATATATTTGCTGATTTCCGTTTACTGTGGGAATATGAAATTGTTCACGAAACTTGGCTAAGGGGTCTTTTTGATCGAGTTCTTGCGCAAAACTGAGTGTATTTTGAAAAATCATAATTGGGATTTGTAGGCAATTTTAATAAAAAGCCTCCATACTAAAAATGTACAACAAGAATTTGAAACAATTATTTAACCAAATCCCAGCTGTGGTCTCCCAATAATTTAACACTTGCAACATGGTTGCCTATTGGTTTGCTTCTGCCCCATTCTGAAGGCCCAATCAATGACAATTTGTAGTGGTCATCAATTTCATAAACATGGTAAACTTGGCCTATAACGGGTGTAAAGCGCATATCCGACTGATAAATTTTTTCTGAAACCGTCAATCGCTGCTCTATTTCACGAACCTGCTGCATAATCAAATCGGCTTGTTTTTTTAACATGCTAATTTCTTGATTGGCATAATGGTGCATGGCCTCAACAGCATTGGCTTTAATTTTATTCTTGTCTTCGGGCTTGATAACCGGAGCGCCGATGCTCAATGGAATGGGGGACAATGATTGTGGGCCAATATAACTGCCATCTTCATTGTATAAATTGTTTTCAGTTGCCATGTACCTTACAAACCAAAATCACCCTAAAATGTTTGCCATAGGCTTTTTTTTGATTTATAATTGACATAACCAATGAAATACAAAACTATCCAATCAATAAATGGTTAAATTTGTAAGATAATTTCGCAAACATGCAAGTTCAAGTTGAAATAGATCAAAATTCGGGTTTTTGTTTTGGAGTAGTCTTTGCCATTCAAATGGCTGAAGATATACTAAATGAGGAAGGACATTTGTATTGCCTTGGAGATATTGTTCACAACGATGAAGAAGTTGCTCGACTCAAAGCAAAAGGCTTAGAGATCATAGACCATGAACAATTGAAGCATTTAAAAAATGTAAAGGTTTTAATCAGGGCACATGGTGAGCCACCTGAAACATACCAATTGGCCTTAGACAATCAAATAGAATTGGTTGATGCAAGTTGCCCAGTGGTATTGAAATTACAAAATAGGGTCAGAGAAGCAGCAAATGACCAAGAACAAATTATCATATATGGCAAACATGGACATGCTGAGGTAAAAGGTTTGCTGGGTCAAACTGGGGGAAATGCCATCGTCATTGAAAAGTTTGAAGAACTTGAAAATTACACCTTACCAGCTAAGGTTCAACTGTACAGTCAAACCACCAAACGAACAAAAAATTTGTATGCGCTCAAACAACTATTAGAAGACAAAGGTATTCAAGTAGATTTCAATGACACACTTTGTAGACAGGTAAGCAACAGGGATATTCAGCTTCGTGATTTCTCAAAAAAATATGATGTAGTTGTTTTTGTGGCAGGAGTTAAATCTTCAAATGGTAAAGTACTGTATGATGTATGTAAAGACAACAATCCGCGTACGCATTTTATCAGTCATGAAAATGAACTTGACAAAGCCTGGTTCAATACTGGAGAAAATATTGGAATTTGTGGTGCAACATCAACCCCTCAGTGGCAAATGGAAAAAGTTCAATCCGCAATTTTAGCATTATGAAAAGTTCAATCAAATTCATTTTAACAGGATTGGTTTTATTGCCTATCCTTTTTGCGTTTTCATCTTTAAACAAAGGAGATAAACATTTTCACCAGTTCAAAATAAATGCATTGACTGGGGGTAAAACCGTTGACATGGCTCAATTTAAAGGGAAGTATGTTCTGTGTGTGAATGTGGCCAGTTATTGTGGCTACACCAAACAATACGCAGCTTTGATTAACCTGCAAAAACGTTATGGTTCAAAATTGGTTGTCCTTGGGTTTCCATGTAACCAATTTGGAGAACAAGAACCTGGAACACCCTCAGAAATTACTGATTTTTGTAAAAAGACCTACGGTGTAAATTTCTTACTCACTGAAAAAATTGATGTCAAAGGCAACGCGCAACATCCTATTTATAAATGGCTAACAGACTCATCTTTGAACCAAAAAGAAAGCCATGAGGTGAAATGGAATTTCAATAAATTTTTGATTGATCCCTCTGGCAATTGGTTGGCCTACTTTCCTTCTTCAACAGACCCACTGGACGAAAGTATTACACAGTATTTGAAATAACTAAGGTGCAAAAGCCAAGGCAGCTACACTCGTTTTACAGCAGCCAGCTTCTTGAAGTGATTTCGCTAAACTTTCAATGGTAGCACCTGTAGTAATGACATCATCTACAAGTAAAAAATGTGCATCATTTTTGAGTTTGTATAGCTCAGCATCAATTTCATAAATACTGCTGACATTCTCCCATCTTTCAATTCTCGTTTTTGAAGTTTGTGTACTGGTGTAAATTTTTCGTTTTACCAAATGGCTGATGTTTGGAATTTCAGTTGCCTTGCAAATGCCTTGCACAATGAATTCACTTTGATTATACCCCCTCTTTTTCAATCTTTTTGCATGGAGTGGCACTGCAATAATGCCATTTACACCCAATGTTTGCAGTTGCTCTGCCAATTCTTTACCAAAACGAATGCCAAATTCATATGCCAAATTTTTGTTCCCATTGTATTTAATTTCTTGAATCATATTTTTAACTATTCCAGTTTTCTTAAAAAGTAAATAGGCATAGGCTTTTTCAATTTTTATTCTCCCCCAAAAGGTTTTTTCAAGGGGATTGTTTGAATGTCCATTTTGGCTAAAATAAGGCAGGTCAAAAAAGCAATTTATACAGAGTATTTTTTCTTGAGTCAAGAGAACCTTTTCACAACCAAGACAGGTTTTAGGAAATAATAAATTCAAAAGCAATTCTAGCATATTGCAAACATGCCAAATAAGCTTTATAGGAATTCCTTAAATCTTGAATGAAGTATTAATCTTGCTTGATAAAACTAGCCCCTAAGTTCCACATCACAAAACTCCATAAATCGCATGCATCCTCTATTAATTTTGATGTTGGCTTGCCTGCGCCATGTCCTGCTTTGCTATCAATTCTAATCAACACTGGATTGCCATCTTCTTTTTGATTGGCTTGAAGGGCTGCTGCAAATTTGAAAGAATGCGCAGGCACTACACGGTCATCATGGTCAGCTGTCATGATAAGTGTTGCTGGATAATTTACCCCTTTTTTGAGGTTGTGTAATGGTGAGTATTTAAGTAGATAATTGAACTGCGTTTCGTTTTCACTGCTCCCGTATTCAACTGCCCATCCCCATCCAATAGTAAACTTGTGGTATCGCAACATGTCTAAAACACCCACAGCAGGGATGGCCACTTTAAACAAGCTTGGTTCTTGGGTCATACAGGCTCCCACTAGAAGTCCGCCATTAGAACCACCATGAATAGCGAGCTTATGACTAGAAGTGTACTTGTTTTCAATCAAGTATTTAGCAGCATAAATAAAATCATCAAACACGGTTTGTTTTTTTTCTAACATTCCTGCTTGGTGCCAAGTTTCACCATATTCACCACCGCCTCTTAAATTAGCAACCACATAAACACCCCCCTGTTCTAAAAACAACATTCTAGAGACAGAAAAACTAGGTGTTAAACTAATATTAAAACCCCCATAACCATACAAAAGTGTTGGGTTGTTTCCATCTAATTTTATGCCTTTTTTACTGATGACGAACATGGGAATTTGAACGCCATCTTTTGAAGGATAAAATACTTGTTTGGTTTCAAATTCTTCTGAATTGAAATGGGTAGCAATTTTTTTGAACAATGTTGTTTTACCGCTTTCAATTTGGTATTTGAAAATTTCACCTGCGTTTGTAAAAGAGCTAAAAGAGAAATAGGCTTCTTTACTTTCTTTATGGCCAGAAATGGGCGTAGCAGTTCCAATTTCCGGGAGTTGAATTTCGTGCTCTAATTTCCCATTAAAATTGTACTGAAACATCCTTGTGCTTGCATCTTGAAGGTATGTGGCAAATAGTTTACCACCACAGGTAGTTACTTGCTCCAATAAATTTTTATTTGCCCCAATTACAATTTGCCAGTTTGAAGGTTCTGGATGAATTGGGTCTACAAGCACCAATTGGTAGTTAGGGGCATTGCAATCGGTATGTACCAAAATTTTATCATTGATATTATCGATGATGCTATAATTGTTTTTGAATCCCTTGAACAACATTCGAAAATGACCTTTGTCTTGATTTAGATCTTTGAACCAAATTTCAGCACCCGATGTGCCCTCAGAACAATTGATAAATAAATATTTTTCGTCCTCACTAACGCTGGCATTGAAATAACGGAGAGGGTGCAACTTGTCTTCATACACCAATTTATCCTCAGATTGGTTTTGACCCAATTGATGGTAATAAATTTTCATGAACTCATTTTGACCACTGAGTACTTTACCATCTTTTGGTTCGTCATAACGACTGTAATAAAAGCCATTTCCTTTCCAAGTAGCATTGCTAAATTTTACCCAATGTATTTGATCTTCTAATTTTTTTCCTGTTTTGGTTTCCATGACAAATATTTCATTCCAATCACTTCCGCTTTTCGCAATACCAACCGCCATGTATTGATGGTCTTTACTGAAAGAAATTCCTGAAAGAGAGACTGTGCCATCAGCTGAAAGTTTGTTTGGATCTAGGAATACCTCTGTTGCACCATTTGAGCCATTTTGTTTGTACAATATGCTTTGATTTTGCAGCCCATCGTTTTTGAAGAAATACAAATCATCACCCTCTGTAAATGGTGTACTTATACGTTCATAATTCCAAATTTTTGTAAGCCTTTTTTTGATTTCCTCTCTGTACGGAATTTTATTCAAATAGTCTTCTGTACACGTGTTTTGGTTTTTTACCCAAACGCCAACCTCAATAGCGGTGTCTTGTTCTAGCCATCTGTATGGGTCTGCAATATTTTTTCCAAAATAATTGTCAATTGTTGAATCAGATTTTGAAACAGGATAAATAGGTCCTTTAGCAGTCATTTGTTTATTGTTTGAATTGATACAAGCTCCAATTGAGCAGATTAAAAACAAGTTTAATACTTTAAACATTATGGTTGATATTTAGGATTAAAAGAATAAACATAAGGTTATTCACCTTAATTATAAGGTTTTATTAATTAGGAACACAAGATACTTTGTTATTTTTGTTAATTAAATTTATTACTACCCAAAAAATGCATTTTCAATTGTACATATATTCAATTTTAGCTTTTTCACTCTTTATCCTGGTTGAAATTTTAACCAGAAAATACAGTATTCAGTTAAATTCAGTAGTTTTTGTATTTAGAAGATCAGTACTCACCTTGCTTTTTTCAATGGCATGGTTTTTTGCCTCAAATTCAAACAATAACTACTTTACCTTGAGTACGAGCACAATCTACCATCTTTTACTTTGTGCCATATTGATGGGGATAGGGCTAATTAGTTTTGTAGAATCAAATAAACACCTAGCACTTACCAACATATTATCCATTCAAATGCTGGGAATTATCCTTAAGTTGGTTTTAGACTCAACGGTTACATTTCAATCTACTGGATTCTTGGGTGTTTTTGGAGTTTTTCTAAGTGTTTTTGGTTTGTTTTTATTGTTGAGTTTGCCAGAGAATAGAATAGGTGTTTTTTGGGCATTGATGAGTTCACTTAGCTGGTGTATGGGTTATGAATTGATATTTGAATCTATAAACAAGCTGGGTGCTCCTTTAACGGTTGTATTGATTGATGCAATGCTATTGATAAGCACGTTGATTATTTTATTGTATAGAAAGAGAAGCAATGAGGTTTTAAGGGTATTAACAAACTTAAATTCACCGATTGTAATTATTGCCATGTTAAATACCATTGGTATTCTTGTTTTGGCATATGGCTCCAAACTTTATGATATTGAAATTGTTTCTGTTCTGAACATCTGTCTATATCCCATATCAATTATAATGGTAAGATATCTTTTTAATGAATTGGTTGTTGTTAAAGAATGGATTGGAATATTGTGTATATTCATTGCTGTACTTCTACTTTACCTTTTTTTATAGGTTGGTCTAAAATCCTTTGAAGAATATTAAATTTGATAGTCTAAAACCTATTAAAATGAAAATAATACAATTTTTAATTGCTGTTGTATGTTTACTTATTACATCAAAAAATCAGGCGCAAACAATAACATGTAAAATGCCATTGAATACTGGTGAATCTGTTAAATTAGAATCATTCAAAGGTTTTAAAAATTATACTGTAGCCAATGCCAATATTACAAATGATGGTTTTTTTGAGTTGAACTTTAGTTCTTCAGACTATGGCATGGCATACCTCATTGTTAAGGGTCAAAAACCCTTTTTGATTGTGCTTTCTAACGAATCGATAGAAATTGAGGCAGAGTCCTTTAATAACCCTCAAAGTGTCAAGTTTATCAAAGGAAGGCAAAACCAATTGTTCTCAAAATATGCTATAGAACATCCAAGACGAGAGCAAGCCTTGACAGCTTGGATTTATTTAGAGGAATTGTATAAATCAGATAGCAACTTCTTCAATACAATCCACCAGATTGATGACATAAAAAATGAAAAGAAAAGATTGTTAACCGAAGATGATGCCTTTTTAAAACAATTACCTTCTAATGACTATATCAAGTGGTTTTTGCCAGTTCGTAAAACTGTAAGCAATGTTTCGAGTATAGCCCAACAAAGGGTTCAGGAAATTCCTGCAACGATTGATTTTTTTAGAAAACTCAATTATTCAGACAACAGACTCTATAAAAGTGGTCTATTAAAAGATGCAATTGAAGGTCATTTTTGGCTGATAGAAAATAGCGGTCAACCCTTAGACACTATTCAGGTAGAAATGAAAAAATCAATTGATGCTATTATAGGCACTTTGCTTACGGATGAGATCAAACTCAATGAAATAACAGACTATTTATTTGATTTACTAGAGAGGCAGAGTTTGTTCCAAGCTTCAGAATACTTGGCTTTGAAAGTATTAAACGAAAAGAGTTGTACCATCAATAACGATTTAGCCAAACAATTAGAGACTTACCGTGCCATGAAAAAAGGCAATACAGCTCCTGATATTGTTTTTCCATCAAATGCATTTTTTCCTGCAGGAAAACAGGTTAAAAAACTATCTGAACTTTCGAGTAACTACACGGTGGTTGTTTTTGGCGCAAGTTGGTGTCCAAAATGCAAAGAAGAATTGCCCGCCATTGCCAAGCATTATGCCAATTGGAAGGCAAATGGGGTAGAAGTTGTATTTGTTTCATTGGATGACAACAAAGAACAGTTTGTGAATTTTGCAAAAGATTTTCCTTTTATCAGTATCAGTGATTTAAAAAAATGGAACAGTCCAATTGCCAATGATTACTATGTATTTGGCACACCCACCATTTATTTATTAGACCAAAAAAGAGAAATTTTGTTACGCCCAATTTCAGTTCAACAAATGGATGCATGGGTTGATTGGTTTTTGGTGAAAGCAAACAAATAGTTTTTCAGCGAAAAGCTGCTCGATGCTTATTTTACCAAAAACGGGAAATTTGCATAAGCAATTTGATTGTAAGGGTCTTTGATGTATACAAAAAGCCTGTAAGCACCACTGTTAAATGGGGCTTTCATTTCAAAGTTTGTCTCATTCAATTGCTTCAATTTTACTGCAATCGCTTCAGGTTTCAATTCAGCATCTCCACCACTTTTGGTATACATACTTTCTGGAAGCAATTCCCACTTTATTTCGTAGCCCTTCAATGGCTTACTCGTAAGGAGTTGTATGTTTATTTTTTTCCCTCTTTGGGTATTACAATTTTCTGAAGGTTTGAGGCCATTTAAGGTGAATGCCTGGATTTGTACAATTGGGTTTTCGGGTTGTTTTCCAGTCCAAATGTTCTCCAATACCTGAACACTTTCTGTTTTGTTGTTGTCTACAAATAAGCCATACCATGTTGGTGTTGTTTCTTGTTTTTGACCCCATAAAAATGCAAATGAGCCCAAACATTGCATGCTGTCAACTGCTATTTTGTTCAGGTATCTGTTTCTAAAAACGGTAGCTTTTTCAGTAGATGTTTGTTCAATAGGGCTACCCCATGATGTTTTGGTGACTTCCCAATGTCCATTAGGTCCCCATTCAGTTACCAAATATGGCTTTTGCCAACCATATAGCTTTATCTGCTCAGGAAGAGTTTCTATGTCACCATAGGTATTTACGCCTAGTATGTCAATGCTAGGACAATGTTTTTGAATTAATTTTACTTCAGCCACATCAATACCAGCCGTAACAACACAGGTTGGATGATTGGGGTCTTCGGAATGGATCATGGCTGCTATTTTTTCTACAGCTTTCCAAACATCGTAATTGGTATAAGCTAAATCTACTTCGTTTCCAACGCCCCAAAGTAACAATGCAGGGTGATTTTTATAAGCATTGACAATGTTTTTAAATTGTGCCAATTGGTCTTCACAGGCCCATGTATCACTGTAATCAAATCCATGTCTTTCTGGAACCATCCAAAGCCCTAGCATAACCGTTAAACCTCTTTTTTGTGCCTCGTCTAAAACCGTTTTTGCGTGTTCAGGACCCCATAAACGAAGGGTGTTTGCACCTGTTTGAACAGCTTCATCCAAAAAAACTTCTCCGCCAACACCTTTAACATAATAAGGTTTGTCTGCTCTAGTGAGTTGGTATCCTATTGCAGGGGTATAACGCACAGCTACTTTAATTGCTTGTGCTTGCAATTGATAATGCATTAAAAACACACAGCCAAGAACCAGTAAAAGTTGTTTAAAGTTAGTCATGACGCTTTTGAATTTTTTTGAAAACAATTTGCTTTTCTGTAGTTATTTTAAGCAGATAGAATCCATCAGCCAAGGCATCTAATCCATTGGTATAATTGTATTTATTGCGGTTTTCAAAATGTATTTTTCCGTCCATCCCATACAAAGTAACGGATTCAATTATCTCTTCATTTGAAAGTGAAAAAGTAGTTACAAACGGATTAGGATATACTTCAGGCAAATGCTTACTTGTTTCAATTTCTTGGATTGCATTGGCTCCATTGCAAGGTTCCAATTCAAGTGCAATATCGTCTAGGTAATACACATCGGTACTGCTGCTATTGGGTGCAAACAATAAGACCAACTGATCAATGTCTTGTGCAGCTGTTCCTGCATCTGGTTGCGAACTAAAATGAAATGTCAATTCTTCCCAAGCCCTTGTTTTGCTAGTAGTGGCTTGCAAAACACTTCTTCTTCCAGAAGGGTAATCTTTACTTGCTTTGTCTCTATTTTCTAAGTTTAAGTTGATACTTGTACCAACGGGTGCAGTTGTAAAAACTTTCATTTTAAGTTTAACTGTTCCATTCTCAAAAGGCAGCGCGTAATTAATGGGTTTTGCTTGAACGTACAATACATCATAAGTGACATTTCCATTTCTGTAATACCTGTTACAGAACATACTTGAATTGGTACTATCTTTAGAGGGGTTGGTAACGGATGCTCTGTATGTTCCAGTGCCTCCAACCCAATAAAAACTTCTCTTGTATTCAGCATCATCGATAATGCTATAACAACTATCAGGATTCACGCTAACTGTTTTGTAAAGTGTTTTTTGTTTGCCATCATAAGTGATAGTTACACCGATACTGTCTGTTTTATTTCCCCACTTTACCAATACGCTATTGGTGGCATTTCCACTTAAAATTGATGCCGATGCTGGTGCTACCCAATTGTAGGTTGCACCTGATAAATTGGGTACATAAAAAGTGCTTTGCCAAGCATTTTTCATAAGAATAGAAGGCCCTGAAATAATGGTGTTTTCTAAGTTTTGGTACACCCTTACATAATCCACCAAAAACAAGGCAGAGTCAGGTGTACTGGCATCTGGATAGCCTAAAAAATTACCACCAACTGCTAAATTGATCAAGCAATGAAAATTACGGTCAAAGGGCCAACAAAAATCTTTAACCATTGATCGGTCTTTGCTTGCATACAAAACACCATCAACATACCACCTGATGCTGTCTTTGGTCCAATCTAAACTAAATTCATGGAAGCTATCTGTAAAATTACCTTGGCTCAAATTGTAGCTTGAAGTAGCGTATTTGTTATTGGGTGCATAGGCGCCGTAATGTATGGTACCATATACTGTTTGTGGCTCTTGGCCTTTGCCTTCTAGTAAGTCTATTTCCCCACTCAGCGGCCATTTTCCCCAATAGGCATCAGAAGGTAAAAACCATACAGCTGGCCAGTAGGCTTTACCTTTTGGAAACTTAGCGCTTACTTTTATACTGCCACAGGTAAAATCAAATTTATTTAGGCTTCTTATTCTTCCAGAACTGAAGGTTGAATTGCCTGTTGTTTCTTTTTTTGCTTTGATATTTAAGTATCCATTTTTTACTTCAATGGCATCTTTTTTATACCACTCTAATTCGTTGTTCCCCCAACCGCATAAATCTGGACAGCCGTCTCCAAGCTGTACTTCCCAGTTATTGGAGTCAAGCGCATTCCCGTTGAATTCATCAGCCCATCTTAAAAAAGATTGAGCATGTGTTTGCATACCACCCACAAGAAAACACAGCAAAACAATACAGGTATTTAGTTTCATGTTATTTGTATTTTTTGATTTGGATATTGCCCAAAATAAGCTCGCCATTTTGATTGAATGAACAGATCAGTTGTTTGAAATAATTTGTCTGAAAATTTACTTTTTCGAATGGGAAAGCAGTCAAGGGAATGCGATAAGTTTCCCAACCTAAAGTATCTTTAGAAAGGTACTGCTCAATCAATGCTATCAAAGATTTTTGACCCTTAAAAGATTCAAATCCAATGGCAAGCATTTCTGTGTCTCCTTTAACTGCAATTTCTAAGTATAAATTGTTCAATGAATCTGTAAAGCTTGTGGCCTGCCAGTTTTCCCAAGTCATGCCTATTTCATTTTTTGAAACAGGTTTGCTGGTGTCAAATTTTTTGACATGAATGCAAGGTTTTCCATCTAACATAAGTGAAGAATCAACAACAATACTTCTGTTTGCATAAGCGCCAAATCCCCAATAATTGAATTCATTGCCATCAAATACATTTACCGGAAAAATTGTTGTAATTGTTTCACCATATTTCTTTTGAATGCTATTGGTGTTTTTTTGTCGAACCAGTTCAATGTTGTCAATTAAAAAATCACCCGCACCTTGCAATTCTATGTTCAAACTTTTGATAAAACTAAAATCACATTTTGCAGAATTGTTGTCACTAAAAAGAGAAAGCGGTATGGTAACTTTTTGCCAATTTTCGTTGATAGGATATGTGCTCAAATGGTTTGATTTTAGAGCTGCAGCAGCCTGTTTTCCGTTGTAATCTTCCAGTAAAAAAATAAGTGTTGGAATGAAAACATTGCCATGTGTACTTCTTAAATCAAAACTCAAACTTCCATTTTGCATCCAATCGGTAATGTCTTTAGCAACATAGCCGTTCCAACCAATACCCATACCCAACCATGGGCAATTTTCTGTTTTATTCCATTGTAAATGCAAACAACTTTTTCCAGTTTTTGCAAGTGAATCAAATTTTGAAAAATCTTTGCAAGCGGTTTTTTCTAGGCCCCAAATATCAGTGGCATTTTCATCAAAAATTGTTTCTGATTGGGTTAGTATGATTTGTTTGTCTGAATAAGTATTGCCCCACTCATCAACCAGGGCTAATGGGCGTACAGAAATACCACAGTTCCAATAAAACAGGCTTAGCAACAAACAATATGTAAACAGCTTATTCATTAAGGTTGGAATGGTGCATTGTAGGTAAAAGAGCAAAAATCTATGCCAGCTCTGGTATTTCCTGATGTTCCCGCTTTTGCTAGCAATAAAAACTGCGTAGCGATGATTCTATCTGGATCTTTTTTACCTGTACGGTCTACATTGCCAAAGCCACCAGAGGTAGATATTTTGGTAGCTGAATAGGGAAAGCTGACCAATTTCCAACCAGTCCAATTGACTGAAATTCTGTAATTGTAGGTGCCTTCTTCTGCAGCTTCGTAGGTTCCATTTTTGTTGTCGTCTTCTTGAAACTCTATGCTCAACTCAGCCTTGTTATCTCCCCAACCATAAACATATGCATTGAAATAAATTTTATCAGGATTTTCAGTTGCAAAGTTGAAGTACAACCCATTGGTATCTGCTTGGCTAATTTTTGTAGCCAAATTCATGCCGCATAAAAATAAACTTGCAGTAGCCCCATGGTTTCCTGCCAACACATAATACCTGCCCTTTTCGGCTGGGGCAATTCCTTGGTAGTTAACGGCAGTACTGTTGTAACTTTGTTGACCTTCACTAAAGGTATTGTAAGGCCTTTGCGGACTTTCAAAATCATCAATGAGAATATTTACTTCAGGTGTGGGTCTGATGCCAACAATGGTGACTGTATCGGAATACAAAGTGTCTTTCAATTGACTAAAAAATAATCGTGCAAAACAAGGTTCATTTTTCCTGAAAAAGGGTGCAAACGTAATGCTTCCATTCCAATCAATGGGGTTGCTGATGAAGTCCTTTTCATTGCCTGTAAATACTTTTTTAGCCCCACTGTTTAGTCCAATAATTTCAAGTGTCCAATTGGATCTGATAGATAGCTTTGCGGTAAAAAATAGGTGCTCATTCTTTGAGAAATCAATTGTTTTTTGACTTGCTCTCAATGGGCTTATCACCTCAAAATTTCCAAAAATATCTACCAATTCAGGACCTTCAATGGCTGCTTCTTTTTTGCAAGCTACAATGCTTGTCAACAGACACAATCCACACAGTATTTTAAAGTAATTTTTCATATTAAAAGAACAGGTTATAAATGACTGCAAATCGGTGTAAAGTATAGTTTTTTTGACTGTCTAAACTGTTGTCTCTATTGGCTTGTTGGTACTGTATTTTTAAACAAGTATTGGGTCCAAATTGGTAATTCAATCCACTGATGTAAATATGTTCTTTGAGTTGTGTTTGGTAAGCAGAAAAGAAATCAATATCGTTTACGGTATTTCTGTTGGCGATGAATTCATTGCCTGATGCGTTGAACAAAATTCCCGCCAGTTCAATAGAAAGTTGATCATACAGTCCATAATTCAAACCTGCCTTGATGAATTCACTGTTTAAATGGATGCCATCAATGGCTTTGTTGCCAGCTCTGTTCGTTTCTTGTTTTTTATAGCTCAAGCTTAAATCAAATTTCTTCTTACCAGCATACAGTTCATTCAGTTGAATGCTTGCCTGTGCTTTTATTTCATTGAATTGTCTGAGTTCTGTTGTCCCTTGCCCTGTAATTTCTTGTTCATTCAAGTAACTGGCCTTCAATTGAACACAGTCATGAAATGGTGCTTTCCAGGTAACAGACGCTGAGTATCCTTGTCTGTTTGGTGTTGCCATTCCATAAGGCCTGATGTTTTCATATAGTGGATCGAAATAACTTAACTGAGGGTTCAGTTGCGTGTTAAAAAAAATGGGGTCAGTCATGATTTCAATCAAGCCAGCTGGTCTGGGTATTTCTCTATTGGTATAATATGGAAATTGTGTCGCAATTTGGTTCCAATTGATTCTTCTGGTTTGACTGCCCATGCTCCTGAAGCTTGTTGAGGTATAATTTATACCTAATTCAACAGCAATTTTGTGTGCATCGTTTTTCAGTGAAATCGTTCCATTCATGCTGTTTCCTTCAGGGTTTTTAACCTGATTTTGGTATTGACTGTAATCAACAAAAGATTTTCCTATTTCAATATCCACTCCCAGTAACCAATTGGCTAATTTGTAAGCATCTTTGATGGAAATGCTGTGTACACTGTTTTTAAAATGCGAATTGCTAAACATGGCTGTGTTTTGTACATCAAAAGTTTGAGCCATTTGATATGATACCTGCAAATGGTTCAATGATTTTGTAGCAATTGTGAAACCACTAAAAAGCCTGTCAGGCACACTGAAATAATCAGTTTGTTTGTTTTTGGTAATCAAACCTGAAACCTTTACTTGGTTAAGGTATTTTTTAAAATCAAAGACCATGTGCCCTTGGGCACCTTGTTGTCGCCATGAGTTGTCGCCATAGAATTTATCGTAATGGTTGATTTCTTGGAACAGTTGCAATGCTTTCACTTGATTTTCCCCAGCTTCTTCAGTAAAATTATACAGGGTTAAAGGCGTCATTTTGGTATTCAAATCACCAACCTGAAAGGCTATTTTTTTAAAGAGCAATCCCCTCAAGTACAGTTCTCTTAATTGGTAATTAATACCTCCTCCCCAAAAGCCATTCAAATCGTTTTGAACCCTTGTTGTGGCTTTTATTTCTGTGTTTTCATTGGGTCTGATATGGAAACCCAAATCAAAAAGCGCATAGCCTGTTTGTTGCTTTCTAGGGTTGGTTGTGTCTTGGCTCAAAATATTTCCTTCAATGCCGCTGTTGATCATGTTGAACCTGCCTGCACCGTAAAAGTCAATTTTCTTTTCCTGCGCAAACACAAAGTTTGTTAGCAATAGCAAGACAACTAGAATATTTTTTGTTTTTCTGTTCATGTTAGAAAAATAATTTAAGTTCAATGCTCGACTCTGTTCCTTCTATATGGTCTTTTGTGAAACTTTGGTCCTTTTGACTAAATATGCGATGCCTCATGTACATATTCATGTTGTCATTTAATTTGATATCAAGGCCCAATCCATACATGGTTGATTGTTGGTTAACCGGATTGTTCAGCACGCTGCCAACTTTGCCATCGTTGTTGTCGCCTTTGTTCATTTGGCTATTGCCAACAATTCGCTCGTATCCAAAACTCGTAATCAAGCCAATACCATTTCTGAGTTGAAAAATACCGTCCAATTCATGGTATTGTGTTTGCAAATATGCTTTGTTGTTTAAGACAGGAATCATAGATAAAAATTGCTGAGCTGAACCAAAGGACCCCACATACAACAAATACCCAGGGATATTGCCTAACCTGAATCTTTGCTTAAGCTGAATTTGAAGCATGTTAAATCCGGTTAAACTTTTAGCCATTCCATTGGCTGTGGTATCTACTATTTGCATGGTTTGAGAGAAACCCCTGAAGTATGATGTCCAATTGTTGTATGTACCAATATTGTTGGTAAAAGGGGCAAATCTTGAAAATGGCAATGCGTTGATTTTATGTCCAAAGGCCAATTTGTTTCCCATCTGTTCTATTTCTTGGCTGAACATATTCCCAACGTTCAATTTTGTATTCCTACCCAAATTGATCCAGCTGTTCAAGCTCAATCCTTGTCGGTTGTTGCTTACCTGACCCACATCTGTGATGGATCCTGAAAAATTGCTGATTCCTCCACTACTGGCGGTTGTTGCTCCACCTTGGTTAACAGCACTACTGCTCAATACAGTTGTGTTGTTGCTTAAAAAGTTGCCGTAGTAATTTACAAAATTAGGGCTCAGGTAAAAGGCTTCTAATTCCACAGGAACCATGAACCATTTTTTAGGTGTTTTTATTTTTAATCGAAGCGCATTTCCCCATCCCTTTTTTTGAATCTCAGAATAGAGTTGTCCTCTCCCCAATTCAGCAGCTATTTCAAGGCCATCTTTTTCGTAGTCATAAGAAAAAGTTTGGAGTTGAATGCCAGCCTCTTCTTTGGCCAAT
>Ga0214921_10004048_pt1 | contig 21976 bp, 21 predicted proteins | sample LL1505_MetaG_FD_177992 | JGI IMG/M metagenome (GOLD analysis project Ga0214921, IMG submission 177992) | Freshwater microbial communities from Lake Lanier, Atlanta, Georgia, United States - LL-1505 | ecosystem: Environmental > Aquatic > Freshwater > Lake | place: USA: Georgia | collected... | reverse complement strand
TTCGCAAGAACCACGGGGACGAAGAGTTGAAGGCGAGAGACCTGTTTTACGCCATTTGGACCCCTGACCTCTTTATGGAACGCGTGAAGGAAAACAAGACGTGGTCGCTGATGTGTCCGCACGAGTGCCCTGGTCTGTCGGATGTATACGGGGACAAGTTCAAGGAACTGTACGAGAGTTACGAGAGACAGGGACTAGCAAAAAGGACGGTTGACTCCCGCAATCTATGGTTCAAAATTTTGGACGCCCAAATGGAAACGGGGACACCTTACCTGTGTTTCAAGGATGCATCCAATATTAAATCAAACCAACAGAATTTGGGGACAATCAAGAGTTCCAACCTGTGCGTTTCCCCAAACACGCTTTTATGGACCGACCAGGGTGAACTTGCCATCGGCACCTTAGAGGATGAGGAAGTCAACGTATGGAACGGACAACAGTTTACTCCAGTCACCGTAAAAAAAACGGGACAAAATGTACCTGTCATCACGATTTATCTCAGCAATGGAACCATTATGGAATGCACTCCTAACCACAAATTTTATATCCTGGAAAAAACAGATGACCAACAAGACGTCGTCGTCCAAAGAGACGCCAAAGATTTAACGATTGGGATGCATCTGGAACCGTTTGTATTGCCAGATAAACCACATTTGTTACATAAAATCAGGATTGTAGGAGTGATCAACCACAACAGGACAACGGACACCTACTGTTTTACGGAACCATTGAGAGGTCGTGGAACGTTCAACGGCGTTGTCACAGGACAGTGTACAGAGATTATAGAATATTCGGACGACAAAGAGACGGCGGTCTGCAACCTGGCATCCATTGGACTGCCAAACTTTGTGGACCCGGTGACAAAAGAGTTCAACTACGGGAAGCTTCACGAGGTCACAAAAGTGGTTACAAAGAACCTCAACAAGGTCATCGACGTCAACTATTATCCCACTGAAAAGACGCGAACCAGTAATATGAGACACCGCCCCATAGGCATAGGTGTCCAAGGACTGGCAGACGTTTTCATCCTGATGGATATTCCTTTTTTTTCAGAGGAGGCGAAAGAAGTGAACCAACACATATTTGAGACGATATACCACGCGGCGCTAGAGAAGAGCAATGAGACAGCCAAAGAACGGTCGTCCAGGATAGCGACCCTTTTGGAAAGGGATAGAACCGACCTGTTACAATACGTAAACCAATACGACTATGCATTGCTAGACCAAAAAAATACGGACCTGCTCGGCACATACTCGTCATTCGATGGCTCACCTGCATCCAAAGGGATACTCCAGTTTGATATGTGGGGCGTTGAACCCTCTGGTCGCTACGACTGGAACACACTGAAGGAGTCCATTGTAAAATACGGTCTAAGAAACTCACTCTTGGTCGCCCCAATGCCGACTGCATCGACCTCACAGATTTTGGGATACAACGAATGCTTTGAACCCCTGACGAGCAACCTCTATTCCAGAAGGACATTGGCCGGCGAATTTATGGTCGTAAACAAATATCTGATGCGCGACCTAATTGAGTTAGGATTATGGAACGAAGATATCAAAAACAATATTATAGCAAACAAAGGTTCCATACAACAGATAGACATTATTCCAGAGCATCTGAGAAATAAATATAAGATAGTCTGGGAGATACCGATGAAACATCTCATAGACATGGCTGCTGATCGCGGGGCATTCATATGTCAGAGCCAGAGCTTAAACTTATGGTTGGAAGATCCCACATACAACTCGTTGACTTCTATGCATTTCTATTCGTGGAAGAAAGGGTTGAAGACCGGTATATACTATCTGAGACGCAAGGCCAAACATCAGGCACAACAGTTTACGATTGTCCCTGAATTGAAGGAGGAAAAATCGAATGAGATTTGTGAGATGTGTTCTGCTTAAAAAATGAATATAAATAAATGTACCAATAATCAATTTAAAAAAATGATTTACTTTTAATCTTAATTTAGTAGTTAAAAGTAAATTACGTAAATATATTACAATGTCTCAGAAAAGAAACATAGATGAGCTTGTTTCTGAGGCAACCAACAATTATACACAGATTGTCTCTGTCAATGAAATAAAGGAAAAATTTCCAGAATTATTTTGGGGTGGCAACGGGGTTGGTGACAGGTTTGCTAACAAAAAATACAATTATACCTGTATTAAAAAAAAGGAAAGAACTCTGTATAGCGAAAATGACGAGGACATAATCCCCCCAGAAGTTCTCAATGATTTTTTAGAAAATAATAAGGGTATAAAGGGTCAAGGCATAATTGGAATATTCGTACATTCAAAAAAAATAAACAATGGTTCAAGGCCAATAAGAAAAGATATACACAAGATTATCACAGGGTCTTCGTGTGTTGTATGTGGGACACACAGCACCGTATGCGACCATAAAAATGATCTATACAACGACGACCGCGTGTTAAATACAAAAACACAGGTGCTAAGCGATTTTCAACCCTTATGCAATCACTGTAATTTACAAAAAAGACAAATTTGTAAAAAGGAAGAACAAGAACAAAAATTGTATTCTGCAAAAAATATACCCATCTATAAGGTGTATCCGTTTGAGTTTCCTTGGGAGAAAAAAGTATTTGACAGGAACGATATTTATTGTAAAAATGGGACATTCTGGTTTGACCCAGTAGAATTTAATTATAATATTACGTGTTATTCACAGTATGTCATTCCTATCGTAAATGAAATAAAACGTAGGATCAAAACCAAGAAACTAAAAGTTTTAGATTAGTTTCATAACTTTATTGACATATTCGGGCGATATTTCACACCCTTTAAAATTTCGTTTAGTATTTTTACAGGCTAAAGCAGTTGTTCCACCACCTAAAAACGTGTCTAATACAGTGTCATTCTCGTTTGAATGTTTTTTAATTAATTCTTCAAACAAACTTAAACTCTTTTGTGTCGGATGAAACCGATTTTTTCCACCCTGGAGCGGAAACGTGTATATACCATTGTCATATTTGCTGTTGAAGGTTGGTTTTGACCCTTTTATTCCCAATAAAGCAATCTCGCGGCAGTTTGTCAGATAATTCACACTAGAATTCAACGGCTGTGGGTTTGTTTTGATCCATTCGATAAAACGGATCTGTTTAAATTTGTATTTTTCCATAATTTCTTTCAAGTATGAAATCTTCCACAAGTCAAAGAATATAATTATGGTTCCTCCGCTCTTTAATTTTTTGTAATATTCGCATATAAAACGTTCTAATTTTTCCATAGTAAAGTCGCTGTCCCAGTCGCCGTAGTCTGTTTTAACACAATATTTTTTTCCGTATATTGTCCCGTATTTCATATAATTTTCTTTCTTGTCGTCCTCCAGTATGTTATTTTCGGTTTTATATTTTACCCATTCTTCTTCCGTTTTCACAAAGTCTATGCAGTTTTCTTCGTTGTGCTTAACCTTGTTGTAGTGTACGTTCATTCCAGTTTCTTTTGAAATAATGTAGGGTGGGTCTGTTAATATTAGGTCGACTGAACCATCAGGGACGGATTGCAAATATTCTAGTCCATCCATATTTTGAATGTCTATAACTTGGTTTATAACAGGGTCTATAACTTGGTTTATAACTACAGTTTGTTCTGTGCTTGTCATTCTTTTATTGGTAACTATCATAATATTGTATTATTTATAATCAATTTTTTATTTTATTTTTTAGATAAAATAAAAAAATAAATGTATAGGGTATAATTTATTGTTATTTATTATTGTTCTTGTTTATTATATTGTTTATCAGAATATCTCAAGCTCTCTAACAGTCTCCTTAAAATTGCTTGTTTCATCGGTCAGCAGGTCTCTGTCATATTTAAGTTTCATAAAACACCTCAAAGTAGCCAATATATCCACTAACGAGTTATGCAACATGTTTGGAACCGTATCGAAAAGTTTGTTGTGCAGCTCAGAAAGTCTGGGATATTTATTATACTTTTCCCCGTAACGGCTTATCGTTTCAATCTTGCACAACTCAATGGTTTCCATCATCGTGCAGAATACATTCTCAAAATTGGTAAGGTAATGCAGGTCTCTCTTGTATGCAGAAATATGATACTGTGGGTATTTTTTGTTGTAAATAATTCGCAAGAGCTCTACCTTGAGCATATTGTTATCGAACGACACGTTGTGACCGACCAACATATCAGCCGTTTGCAAGTGATAGAAGAAGTGACCCATTGCATCTTGAATGCTTGTCCCTTTCTCTCTTGAGATTTCATTCGTAATGCCGTGTATATTAGAAGCCTCATCAGGTATATTTACTCCTGGCTCCAACCGAATAATGAAGTCATTCGTTTTACAAATTTTATTGGTCTCCGTGTCGAATAGGATATAGCTGAACTGCACGATGTGTGGCCACATATCCAGCGTGTCTGGACTGATAATTTTGGTCTTTGATAATCCAGTGGTTTCGGTGTCAAATATAAGGACTAGCATTCTTGTTCAATTATAAATTCAAGATTTTAAGTTGTTTTGCATAATTAGTTATTCAATATTAAAAAGAAATGATATCAATTTTTTTACAAGGGTTAGTTTATTTTTTTTACACCTTTTTATCATTATCATTATCATTTTTATCATTATCATTTTTATCATTATCATTTTTATCATTATCATTTTTATCATTATCATTATCTTTTTTAATTTTATAATGGGTAAGCATCCATTTTAATGTAGACTTGTCATTTATGTCTTCATAACAAGGATGAATTGTATAGTGATGTGTTTCATTTAAAGCCCATTTACTAACATCTTTTATTTCTTGTATTGTTCTAACTCTTGTTCTGTTTTCTCCTTTACCAACCGTAGATAGATAATATCCATCTTCATTAGGTTTTCTTTTAGTTGGTCCTTTACCTTTGAATATTTTTTTTAAGTTTTTATTGTAGTATTCTTTTGCTTCTTCTTGTGTGTTGCATGCTTCAGTATGTATTGTTTTTTCTTCTATTTCATCGCTATTGTTGTTCATTCCGCCAACAATTTTTGGATTTACTTTTGTTTCTTTAGAAGTTACTTTTCCTTTACCATTTGAAGAAATACGTTGTGATTTATATGTTGACATACTAAAATCGCAATCGTTATTAAACCACTCTACATATTGTTCAATTGCTCCTTTATCGCAATAATGTAAAGGACGTAAATTAATATCTAAATGGTCTCCTGAATACTCATAGTTATCACAAAATCTTGCGGTTAAAGCTTGTGCAGTAACAGAAACATCACGTTGTTTAGGGATTTGTTCATAAGTTGCTCCAATATGTTTCATAGAAATTCTTTTTGATGCTCTCCAAAACCCTTTTATAAATATAATAGTATGTTTTGTGGGGGGGTTTGCCATTATACTGTCTATTTCATCAATTCTTTCTTCTGAATTATGATTTATGTAACACCAATCCAACTCATCACGATCGCACACACTTCCTAAAATATTTATTTTAACAGGGTCTAATAATCTGAATGGAAAATATTTTTTAGAAGTATTTTTATATCTTTCATCTAAAAATTTTAACAAGTTATAATAATCATCTATTTCTTCTAATTTTGGCGAATCTATAATCCGTTCTTCTTTTAACATCACTTCAAATCCTTTATACAAAGGACCAGGTTGAATTTTTATGATAGCACACTTAGGTCCCCATTTTGTATAATCGTGCAATACAGCATCTGGTGTAGCAGATATATCAAGAATTTTTATATTTTTGATTTCCAAAACATTTAAATTTAAAATACCTGCTTCTTTTAGTGTTTTTGCTATACTCATTTTGCTACCTGATGCTATGTGACATTCGTCTGGTACAAGAAAACCATTTTCTAATGATTGTAATTTTTCTTTTTGTTTTTGTTTAACTAAGTTTTGCCTATGAAATATATTCTCTCCAAAGGCTGGCAATACACTATTTTTAAATTGTGTTTCCCAATCGTTATCTGACATTCCAGTACAAATTATAATATTTTCAGTATAAACAATTTCATCATCATTTGGGTTTGTTGCCATATGTATCATTACTGCTTGTGCGGTTCCTGTTTTTCCTGTTCCAGGTTGTGCGATTAAACATACTGCAATAGCCCCATTTTTATATGCTTCTATGCACTTATTAGCTGCATCCTGTTGATTTGGATAAATAAATTCTTTTCCTTCTAATTCCAAATATTCCTCTCTGTCACGTATACTCTTTGAAATATTCTCTCTTTGTTGTCTTTTTTTAATTTGTTCTATTTTTTTTTCTTTTTCTGTTTTAGTTTTAGTTTTTTTTGTATGTGTCATATGTCGTCTTACTGTTATTTTTGGTTTGTTTGCAGGTATAATTTCTTGTATAAATTCTGATGTAAATTCTTCAGTAACAGACATTCTTGTATTGGTTAAACTATAGTTTAAGATTTAAGTTGTTTGCGTAATTAGTTATTCAATATAAAAAAACAATAATATCAATTTTTTACAAGGGTTATTATAGAAATATAAAGGTAATATGAAATTTGTTTTAGTTTTATTTGTCTTATTTGTCTTATTTGTCTTATTTGTCTTATTTGTCTTATTTGTCTTATTTGTCTAATAATTTTTACATATTCCAAAAGTTTTACGGTGCCATACGGTTATCCCGTGCTCTTTAATTCCATCGATGTGTCTTTTCGCACCGTATCCCTTGTTAGAATCAATGCCGTAACGTTCCGCCAAGTATGGATACTCTGTACAGACATCATCTATGTATTGGTCTCGTTCCACTTTTGCCAGGATAGAGGCCGCCGCAATGGAGGCAAATTTGCCGTCCCCTCCTTCAACCGTGGTGTGTGGTATGCTTTCTATACGGTTCGTCTCTTTGTTTAAGCAACAGAATGGTTTAAAATAGTTTCCATCAATGAGCAGTGAATATTTGTTCTTCTCTCTAGCGTCCATTTTTTTCATTATTTCCATAATAGAGTTGTGCATAGACAGCTGGGTCGCCTGTAGAATGTTGACGTTGTCAATCGTTTTCTCGTCTTCGTAAGAGACGTGCCAAGCCAATGCATTCTCTTTAATATATTGAGCTGCCTCCAATATTTTCTTTTTGGATGTAAATTTTTTGCTGTCTTTTACCATAGAACAATCAAACGTGTCATCTTTAGGTAAAATGACGGCTGCGGTATATACCCTTCCAAAGAGTGGTCCGCGTCCCACCTCGTCAACTCCAATCTCATATACAGAGACGTCGCTGTTATAGCATTTTTCTAAAATTACTTTAGGTTTGATTACCCTTTTTTTCGTGGATTTTTTACTTGATTCAAGATTTTTGGTATTATCTGTATTTGTATCCATAATTATAGAATTACATAATAGTATAATTTATATATTTGTTTCATTTTTATTTATTTAGTTACAAACTTTTTTCACAATATAAATTATACAATGACACCAATATTTGTTATATTATGTTTGTTAGCAGTGGTAATATTCAGTGCATTCACTTCTTTTTCAGGTATTGTTGAAGGTTACCAAGATCAAGGCCATTTCCAAGGCCAAAGGAGACCAGTAAATCAACCAATACAAAATAACTATAACGGTACCGTTAAATATGGTGAAGGAAACGGAGACCACTACAACCACTACGAACAGAAGTCAACCGTTCTTCAACCGGGGTCTGTTTATACGGGACAAAACGGAGGAAAAGCAACCGTAAAAACAGACAACTACGGCAATATGTCACTTGAGGTTACCCTTCCAAACGGCAAAAATATTACTATGAATTCAAAACCTACAGAGAGAAATGATACTCTTTCAACAAAAGAAGGATACACCACCTACTACGGATACAACGGTGAAGCGGTTGTGTTTTATGGACCATATGGTGAAACGGCTACAGTGGTTAAGGGAGACAACGGTCACTATGCTATCCGGATAGAGACAAGTGAAGGAACATTCATATATGGACCATACAACAGTGTCTATAATGAAAACGACAACTATAACTATAACTCAGGCTACAATGTAAACACCTACAATGGATACTACGGCGGAGAAGTAAAGACTGTAACAGGTCCTTATGGTAACACTGCTGTGTATGCTGAAGATCCATACGGCAATTCCACGGCAGAGGTTGTATACACGGGTGACCAATACTATTACGGTCCCGACTCCGCAGAGGTCACCACCGTAACAGGACCTTACGGTAACACTGTTGTATACGCAGAGGGACCATACGGAAACTCTGTTACCGGCGTGGTTGATCCCACCGTGGTAGACTACCACAGTGCGCTTCCACCTGGAATTCCAAGACACCGTATACCTCCAGGACAGGAAGATTTGTATATTCTCAAGTCACAGGTTGTTCCACCCGTATGTCCGGCCTGTCCGGTTGCTCCTGCAACAGTAAGGGAGGAATGCCCTCCTTGCAAACCTTGTGGACGCTGTCCAGAGCCCTCATTTGAATGCAAAAAGGTGCCGAACTATCACGCCCTAGGAAGAGATGACGTGCCAGTTGCAGTATTGAACGACTTTTCCACGTTTGGAATGTAAAAAATACAAATACAAATACAAAAATTATTCCCTTGTTTTTATGCATTTTTTGTCCATTTTGAACGTGGACGTTTTATCTTCTTGTGGAACAATGTTGATTACACATTTTGATTTTTTTCCATATAACGGCTCCGTGCAACCCTTTTCTTTTCCTCTGTGTTTAACTGTTTTCTGGACAGCCTTTTTAAACTGGAATATTTTGGGTTTCTCTTCAGTGCATCGAGATCTGAAATGTTCATACCTCTCTCTGACATCACAGTAGGTGAGGTTTGATTTTTTCTTCAACATTTTATTTATCAGCTCGTGAAGTTCATAAATGTATCTAGAAAATGTTTCGCGGTTTTCCAGGTCACACATCTGCAACGGTTTTTTTTTAAAATTGTTGGTTAAATTCATTCTGCAATATTTGCACGGTAAGACATACTGAAGGCTGTTTACAAAGTCCCTGTAGTGTATTTTGTCTTCTGGGGTCGGGTGGACAGGGTAATTAAAGCTCATCATATGAAGGTAAAACCATATTGCAGGACCCCAGGCGCTTGTAAGCATCCCATCGCCGGCATTGTAATCCTTTTTTTTAAACACCCGTTTTCTGTTTTTACGTGTCTTTGTCATTATAATATAATTATATTAAAATATGTTACAAAAAAATATATTTTAATGTATATGGATACCATTTCGGACACCGAAAGCAAACCTTTCAATCTAATGATATTTACAAAGGATACGCAAAAAATTTGTTTTTGCACGGCCATATCTATATTTATAATTGTTATGTTTGGAGTGACACCATTAAGCCAATTTTTTACAGTTTCTTTTATAATGAAGACGGCAGCACTTATACTATTAATCTATGTAATCGTATTAAATTACAACCAGACGCAGCTGTTAAAAAATTCGGTATCTCTGGCCCAGACGGAACAGGTGAAAACTCAACTAAATACAAACATTTTGTGCAGCTATGTTTTCATTTTTTTCATAGGTTTGCTAATCATTTATACCTTCAAGAGTATCATTCTCCAATTTATGTATAACAAATGATTTTTTTTAACATTTTTTAACATTTTTAAAATTTTTTAACATTTTTCAACATTTATTCGGTAAAAATATAATGTAAAATTCTAAAATATATATATAAATGTTTTCGAATTTTAATTTTAATAGCCAATCTAATCCAGGTTCTTCTGTTCCTTACGGCGGTAAATCTTCAAGTTATTTAGACTTCTTTAATTTGTCTTATAGTTCAGTTATTATTGGTATTGTTCTATTATTCATATTGGTAATTATTGTTATGTATTATTATGGAATATTAGATTTAAACCCAAAATATAAACCAAACAACGAACAAATATTTATTGAAGGAGACAACAATAAACACGTTGAACTCTTGTTTTTTTTCACAAACTGGTGTCCCCACTGTAAAACAGCTAAACCCGTATGGGAAGAATTGAAAAAGGAGTATGAGAATAAAACAGTAAACGGATACAAAGTTATTTTTACAGAGGTTGACTGCACTGAAGAGACAGCCGAAGTGGACGCCATGATGAACAAATACAATGTTGAGGGATACCCAACCATTAAACTTCTCAAGGATGGACAAGTCATTGAGTATGACGCAAAACCATCCAAGGATACTTTAGTTCAATTCTTGAATACTGTCGTTTAAAGTAGGTAAGCTTTCTTTAGTATCTTCAGCATCTTCTTCATCTTGTTCATCTTTAGGATCTTGGGGATCTTTAGCATCTTCTACATCTTTAGCATCATCTTCATAATGAAAGTTAATTTTGTCAAAAAATTGTTTAGCAAAGAGGATGCCTTTATCAAACAGTTCCTTTCTTATGTCATATTTTGTGAAAGTATCATTGAACCCATTCATGTGTAAAGGCGACACCTCACATACAACCTCATTCTCAATGTGTGGCTGAGTGTTGTCTATGTTGAGACTGAATATCGCCTTGTGTATAAACGTCATCAAGAACTGCAAAATAGTAAAATCAGGGGCAATAATGCTGCTGCCTTTATCACACTGAAACACATTCTTTATACCCAATATTTCATCTGATGTTTTACCCTGTTCTATGCAAAAGTTTAACGGATAGTTGCAAATCATACCTCCATCCAAATAACATTTATCTTCGAGAAAAACGGGACTAAAAAGCAGAGGCACTGCACAGCTCATATGGACTGCCGTAATCACTGATATATCTGGATGCGACAAATATGATATATCTGTAATCTTGTATTCATTGATTTCAAACGAAAAAAAATGCAACTCTACTTTTGTCAAGACGTAAAAATCATACAGATTGATATCAAGCGGAATATCTTTAGCATCAAACAATGGTTTAAATATTTTTGTGATATGTTCGCATCCAAAGACCCCTTTTTTTGAATAGCTGTCGAGAATATTTTCCACTTTGATAGGAAACACATCCTGCCAAGGTCTCTTGAGAACATAGTCGTTGATAGTTTCCCAGTCAAATTTAAGGGCCATAAATACGCCCATTATTGCTCCCGAAGACGTCCCATATATGCTGACGAGGTCTTCCAATTTAAAATAATGTGAAGTCTCCAAACAAAACAGAACACCCAACGTGTTCATTATAGAGGGTCCTCCTCCAGACAATACCAGATGTTTTATTGTCATTAATGATAAAATGTAAATAAATTTTATATTTTATTTTACTTTTAATATTTATTTTTTTTTTATAAATAAATGTTAAATGGCTAACATATTTACATTGGAGAACATTGATAATTTTTCAGAAAAAATAAACATTGACGACCTCTATGAAAAAAAACGCCAACACGATTTATTCCAACTAGAACTTTTCAATAAAATACTCAACCGGATACATGTGCGAATAAAGACAGCATCCAGACAGAAAGTGGATGAGCAGTTCTGTTGGTACGTAGTCCCAGAGACCATGATTGGCGTCCCAAAATACGACCAGGCGGCGTGCATTGCATACCTCATAGATAAGCTCAAAACAAACGGCTTCAATGTGCGGTATATTCATCCCAACCTGTTGTTTATTTCGTGGCTCCATTGGGTTCCATCCTACGTCCGCACAGAGCTGAAAAAGAAGACAGGGATATCTATCAATGAATATGGTCAGAAGATTGAAGATGAGGATGGGGATCCATCCCAAGTCAACACAAACACTCCCACAAATCCAAATGATTATATTTTAAACAAACCAGATACAAATCTAAAAGAAAAGGCAAAGAAAGAATACACACCTATCAAGTCATACAAGCCTTCTGGAAACCTGATTTATGACAACGACCTACTCAACAAAATGGAGGATCGTTTCCGTTAATTATGACACCATATATGCAGTGACATATAGTATAAAAATGCGCGAAAAAATGGCCAAAGTATGGCCAAAAAGGATGGATAAAAAGGATGGCCTCAAAGAAACACGTTTTTTTTTGTTTGAAAAGTGTTTGGGATTTACAAAAATGGACAAAAAAAATGTCCAAAAATCGAAAAAGTCAAAATTCTCTTGAAAAAACGCGAAAAAACTTTTCTGTGACCATAAAAAAATCTTATGGTGTGGGACCAAAAAAATAATTTTCATTTTTGTGACGATATTTTTTTTTCAAAAATGTTCATTTTTAAAAATAACAATTTAGGTACTTTTTCTGTTGACAAAATATCAACAAATGTCAACAGAAAAAGGGAAAAAAAGTACCGACAATTTTTGCTGTGTTTTTTGCAACTTTACTACGTCACGAAAAAGTCATATGGATAGACACCTAACCACACTGAAACATAAAAATCAACATTTGTCAACAAAAAAGTACCAAAAAAGTACCAACCAATTTGAATGCATTTGTGGTAAGAAATATACAGAAAGGTCTGGACTATGGAGGCACAAACATAAGGGACAATGTAATCAAATTTGTACAGATACAAATACAAATACAAATACAATAAATACAGATGCACTGCAAACTGCAGTGAAAGAAAAGGATGAACTGATTAAATTCTTGATGAAAGAAACCCAAGAATTTAAGGGTTTAGTTTTAGAGATTTTGAAAAACGGTATTTCAAATACTAACTATACGAACATAAATTCACACAACAAATCGTTTAACCTCAACCTGTTCTTGAATGAAACTTGTAAGGATGCAATGAATATTACAGATTTTGTTGAGTCTCTCCAGATTCAGATTACCGATCTGGAAAATGTTGGAGAAATTGGTTACATCGAAGGTATATCAAACATCATCATAAAAAATTTAAATGCGTTGGACATCACAGAGAGACCAATCCATTGCACGGATAAAAAGAGAGAAACCATGTATATCAAGGATGAGAATAAATGGGAGAAGGAGGATGAAAACAGAAACAAAATTCGAAAGATGGTTAAAAAAGTAGCCAACAAAAACATTAGCCTGATAAACACCTTTCAAGAGTTGCACCCTGAATACAAAAAGATTACTTCCAAATATGCCGACCAGTATAACAAGATCATCATTGAGTCTATGGGCGGCAAAGGGGACAACGACTATGAAAAGGAAGAAAAAATTATCAAAAAAATTGCAAAAGAAGTGTTTATCGACAAAGAAACCGTCAAGTGAAACAAATAAAATATATTGTTATTCTATATGAGTTTAAAAGCAGTGAAAACAAATAAAACAAATAAAACAAATAAAACTAAAAAAAATAAAAATAAATTAAAAATGGTTGAAAAGGTTGCCGAATTAACTCCCGAACAAAGAGCAATCGTGTGTAAAAAATCAGCCAACACGTATGACACGTTTGAAGACAAGGTGGAAGAAGCCTTTAAACAAAACAAAATAAACATTTTAGCAACCAGTTATAATTTAGAGAGACAGATTATTCAGAATTTACAGAAGGCGGTAAACCCAAAAAATGTAAAACCCAACGAAGACTATTACTCTTATATAAACGACCGTTGGATCAGTGAACTTGAAATTTCAGAAGAAGAGAAATACATCGTGCAGCTGGACGACTTTCGCCTCACGCAGCACAAGGTCTATAAAGAGTTGATCCAGATTATTGAAGATTACATTGGTAACCCTGCAACGAAACACAGCAAGGAAACCAAATGTATAAAAACCGCATACACTTCTTTTTTAAAATATAATACAGTAGAACAGACGCGTGCTACAGCCAAAGAAGTCGTTGGCGTCATTGAAGACTTTTTAGAGAACTCCACGGTGTGGCACATGCTCGCCCTCATAAACAGCAGTGAAATATTGTCCTGGGGAGCACCCTTCGTATGGACGTTAAATCCAGACGACAAAAACCCCAAGATATTCAGGTGTTATCTGGAACCTCCTCAGCTGTCACTGATTGACGTAAACGTGTATTTTGATGACCCTACGGACAGACCAGAGGACCAGAAATACAAGAAAAACTACAGGTCCCATTTTTTTAAGTATTTGACCGGAATGTTCGACATTGCCCTTGGCGAGAACCACGGATACCGTGTGAAAGACGTCTTTGACACAGAAGTAGAAATCTGCAATGCGATCCTATGCGATGCTGGGAAAAGAGGTAGTCCAGACAGATATAATTTAGTGACAAAGAGAGAAGCCTTGACGGATTATGGGTTTGACTGGTCACAATTCTGTAAAAGTATGGGGTTCAAAAATGTTCCTAACGATTTTGTGACATCCAACCTGAATTACCTCGAGTGTGGGTCCAAAATGTTGAAGGAGAAATGGAACACCCCTCAGTGGAAAACATACTGGATATACCTCTATATACGTCAACAGTGCAGGTGGAACGAAGAAGGCTGGATAAACTATTACAACTTTGAAGGCAAATTCGTAAGAGGTCAAGAGCGTGAAGTGGATCAGTCCATCAAACCCATATTTCCAATGGGATTTTTATTCAACACCTTTCTCACCAACCAGTACATCCAAAAATACAACAACCCTCAGGGGATCGCTTACGTGAAAACTATGGCCGAAGACTTAAAAACCGTCTTTACGCGTATCATACGACGCAACCAATGGATGCAAAAAAAGACGAAACTGAAGGCTTTAGAAAAGCTGAAAAGGTTCAAATTGACAGTGGGGTCACCCGAGCTGTTGACCGAAGACCCCTTACTTGATTACAAGGTGGATGAACCGTGGGAGAACCTGTTTAAGATGTCGCGTTGGCGACTTCAGACGGCAATACATTTAGTCGGCAAACCTGTCATCGATATTCCAGTCATAGACTGGTCACACTCCCCGCCTAAATTTGTCGGAACACAGGCTTATGTAGTGAATGCGTCATATACACCGTCCAAAAATGGAATATACATTCCTTTAGGGTTCGTTCAGAAACCCTTTGTAGATTTAGACGAAAGGGGCATAGAATACAACTTGTCGCGTATTGGGTTTGCCATATCGCACGAGATGTCGCATTCGTTGGATGATTTTGGAAGCAAATACGACGAGTTTGGTGTATTGAACGATTGGTGGACTAAAAAGGATAAGATTAAATACAAAGAAATTCAGGAAGACATTATTAAGCAGTATGAGACTGTTGCGTTGTATGACGGGGTTGTTTTTGACGCCGCCCCAAGTATCGGTGAAAATTTAGCTGACATTTCAGGTTTAGCAATATGTCAAGAATATTTAAGGGATTTTCAGTTGAAGAACAAGGATATTCTGCCTATTCAATCCATTTCGTTTGAAGCATTCTTTATCTATTTTGCGGTGCAGTGTAGGCAAAAAATCAGTAAAAAAGCGATTTTAGCACAATTGAAAACAAACCCACATCCTTTAGATAAATATAGGTGCAATGTTCCATTGTCGAGGACCAATGTATTTAGGGCAATATATAATGTGAAAAAGGGCGATAAAATGTGGTGGAAATCTACAAGCACGGTTTGGAATTAACATTATATTTAGAAATTTAATTCATTATATTTAGAATTTTAATTCATTATATTTAGAATTTTAATTCAACATTTTAATATAATTTTTGTGAGTTTATAAATTAATTTATATAAATTTAGGAATATTTTTTTTGTTTGCTTATTATATACAATGGCTAAATCGCGAAAGAGTAGAAAGCAAGTTCGCAAGTCGAAATCTGCTTCCCGTGTACGCAAGGCATTAAAGAAGGTCACCAAGAGTGTTAAACGCAGCGCTCAAAGAATGCAACAACAGATGCAACAACAACAACAGCAACAACAACAACAGATGCAACAGCAACAACAGCAACAACAGCAACAGATGCAACAGATGCAGAGGCAACTACAGCAACAACTACAGCAAAATCTCGCTTAAATAACATAACATAACATTATTTTTATTTTAATATAATGTTATTTATATATATAAATGTCTTACACGAAACATAAGAGAACGAAAAAAAATACAACAAAAAGATCAAAAAAATGTAAACCAATGTTTGGTGGAAAAAAAAAATCTAAGTCAAAGTCTGGACAAAAATGGACGACTGCCGTGGAGGCTGCAACAAACACGTTCAAAAAGACTGGGTCAGTTAATGCCGCCCGTGCTACTTTAAGAAAACAGGCTTTAAGCAACGCTCGTAAATTGTTTGGATCAATATAAATTTATGTTGTCTTATTTTTCTTGTTTTTTTTGTATATATTTTATTTTTCTTGTTTTTTTTGTATATATTTTATTTTTTTTAGTATTTTTACCACCTTGCCGTTGTGGATCTTGCTTTTGCAATAGAGGTTCGTTGTTTACAGGAATATTTATGGGTTCAAAATTTGAAATACTTGAAGATTTTTCAGTTGGTATACTTGAACTAGAAAAGGGATTAGGATTAAGATGAGAGTTTACAGTCATTTCACTCGATAAGCTCGATGAGCTCGATAAGCTCGATAAAGATGGATCGAGTGGGCTTTCTTTTTCAACCGCAATAGGTGATGCGATGGGTGATGCGATGGGTGATGCGATGGGTGATGCGATGGGTGATGCGATGGGTGATGCGATGGGTGATGCGATGGGTGCTGCGATGGGTGCTGCAACCCCCTGTATAATATTATCAGCCTCCCTTGACAATGTTTCAATCTGTCTAGGGACAATCTGTGCATTCTTAGACTCAACCAATGCTTGAAATATTTTCACACCTTCATTATAGTGTGTCTCACATTTCACATATAAATCTATAATATATTTTCTCGTTTTTTTAACGGTTTCCTGTAATGATTTTTCTGTCAAGGATGGGTTCACACGGATATTTCTTTTTTGTGTGACAGGATCAACCGTATACGTAAACAGTTCATTCACAACCTCTAACAGTTTGGTCTGGTTATCCGCAGCAGTTTGCACCATTTTCTTCAAATGTTTTGCATATTCAACAAATAAGCTGTCGCTCGTGGGGACTTTCACTTTGCTTCTAAATTTGGCGTGTGGCTCCTGACAGTTTGCTTCCGTTTTGCCGTAATCCCTCAGTTTGATGCAAGCAAAAGATACGCAATCTGGTGGCAGTTCTTCCTCCCCTGTAAATGCAGTGTAAAACGTCTTTAGGTCTGCCTTGTAATCCGCCAGTGTCTCTGGTGACATTCCAGAAAATGTCCCTGTCTTTTCGTCATATTGGTCGTTATACAGGTTTCTCAACTCTGGTATTCCTGGCTCTTCTTGCAGTGTTTTCACGGAGTTGTCCGGGTTTACATTGACGTCGCAGACGGAAGGTTGGAGAACCGCTGTCTTGGTCGCATCGTCGATAATTTCGCCGTCCCTAAGAGCATTTATACGTCGGTCACATATGTTGAAATTATCTACCTTTCTCTCTGTTTTGGAAGGGATTGTACCTTTTTCTAGAAATCCTTTTTTTATTGGAAGACCAGTTGTTTCGTCCCTGTATGTATATACTGGATTGATAGTCATCAAAATGGATGCAAAAACGTGCGCTATCTTGATATAAAATTTAGCAATCCCAATACATACACGATTTTTTTTTGTGCTCTTTTTAATTCCACTCCTTGTATCATTATGAACATCCATTTGTTCAAGTTTTTCTCTGTCTATAAACATAAATCTTTCCGTATTGAGAGAATTTACTTGTATTCCACCCTTTACTCTCTGTTCTAGATATGTAATCTCTCTTTCATTAAATTCTTTTTGAATGATATCCGATGTTAAAATTACTAATTTGTTACAGTAATCTTTTTCAGCAAGTTTGCTTAAACTTTTAAAATCCATTGTCATTATGTAATATGTAGCAATGTAGTCAATCACGTCATAAAAGTTTTTAAACTCTTTTTCTGCTGTTATACTTTCACTTTCACTAGAAGACGAAGTAGAAGATGTGTTTCCCATATATTATAGCATTTAAAAAAATATGATAATAAAATTGAATTAAAAATATTTTATCTAATAAAAGGATATTAAATAAAATGAGTAAGGAAAAAAGCCAGAAAAGCAAGAAACGTAATGATACCACTGTAAACAAGACACAACTGTGGAACATATTTGATGCAGAAATTGAGAACCCTGATAAACAGAATGTCCCATTAGAATGCATATACGGGGCTGGGAACCGAGAGATGTGTGAAAGGTGTGAGAGCATTCTGGCGTTTTCAGATGAAGGGTTCCTCACTTGCACTAATACAAAGTGTGGGATTATTTACAGTGACCTTGTCGACCAGAGCGCCGAATGGAGGTATTATGGGGCAGACGACAACCAAAATCTTGATCCAACAAGGTGTGGAATGCCGATAAATCCACTGTTGGAAGAATCCTCTTATGGTTGCAAGGTCTTGTGTGTGGGATCCATGTCCTACGAGATGAGAAAGATCAGACGGTATACAGAATGGCAGTCTATGCCATACAAGGAAAAGTCACAGTATGACGAGTTCCAGATTATTACCACAATGGCTCAGAATGCGGGTATACCAAAAATGATTATTGATGAAGCCATCGTGTACCATAAAAAAATATCGGGATACAACATGACATTTCGAGGGGACAACCGAGACGGCATTATTGCAGCATCCATCTATATTTCTTGCAGGGTAAACAATTTCCCGAGGACGGCTAAAGAGATTGCAACCATATTTTGTCTGGATGTCACGAGTGCGACGAAGGGTTGCAAAAATGCACTGGCCATCATCAACAATTTAGAGAGGGACATGGATAACAAAGAAAAAACAAACTTTGGTAAAACAAAACCGGAAGCCTTTATCGAGAGATATTGTAGCAAACTAAACATCAACAGTGAACTCACCCAGCTGTGTAAATTTATATCTATGAAGATAGAAAAGATGGATGTGATGCCTGAGAATACTCCGCCGTCCATTGCTGCGGGAGTGGTATATTTCATTTCACAGTTGTTTAAACTCAATATCAGCAAGAGGGATGTCAAGAATGTAAGTGAGACGAGTGAAGTCACTATCAATAAATGCTATAAAAAACTGGAAAAGATTTCTACGGAAGAGAAAATTATCCCAGCAGCTATCTTAAAAAAGTATAATCTATAAACAATTTATACCATTTATACCATTTATTATACCATTTATTATACCATTTATACACCTTTGCACATTTAAAACGCCGATTTTAAGGCAATTAATTTTTTAGTTTCCTTGTTCTATTTGATGGTTTCTTTACATATTTTTCTGTTCTATTATATGCTCCCTTAAATATATTTTCATATTTTTCTTTTGGAATATCTTTTATAACCTTTTCTATCCTGTGTTTTGTCTTCTGTTAAATAATATTCAACCGCAGATAATTTATAATCTTCGCTTTTATGATGTGTCATAATATAAATTATAATTTATAATATAATTTATATAAAATAATTAATACGCGTAATCAAAATTTTCATTTATTAATTTATGTATTAAATTATCATCTTTCTTTAACGAAAAACAATTTGACCAAAATTTTAAATCATCATAAACTTGGTGCCAATATTCATCATTTACCTTAAATAATTTTTTTGTTCCTATTCTATATGTATCAAATCCATTTTTTGATAAAAAATCTACTATATCTTTCATAGGATTTTTTATTCCTGGACCTCTAATATCATCTAAACAATCACTACACTCAAATATAATATATTTCGTTTTTGGTAAATATTTTTCAAATCCTTTAATTACATTACCATCATTGCCTTCAGTATCTATTTTTATAAATTTAATTATAATATTTTCGTTATTAAATTCGTTATCTAAAACGTCATCTAATTTTTTTACATCAACATCGCATATTTTTTCACCTCCACTTCTTAGTCCAGCTATTCCATTTCCAGTATTATTGTTATTACTATCTTTCCAATTATAGAAAGAAGTTGTTGTGGTTTCATTTGAAATACAATGTTTAAATAATTTTAAAGTATTATCTTGATTTATTTTTGGTTCTAACGCTAAAATATTTACTGGATTAGGTTCAAAACATAATATTTTTTTATTTTTTTCCATACAAATAGCATTAATGTTAGGTATATAATCACCAATACAACAACCAACATCAATACCAACTATTTTACAATTAGTATCATTAATATTTGTTATATATTTCTTTAATCCAACTAATAATTTTTCATGTCCATCTTCACCAACAAATTCATTTTTATTTGTAACATAATAATTTACTAAGGAACTATTCATTAATTATATATTTATTATATATTTATTATATATTTATTATATATTTATTATATAATTTAAACGAAATATTAATCGGCGTTTTAAATGTGCAAAGGTGTAAAATGTGTGTGTTGTAAAATGTAAAATAAAAACTTGTAAAATATAATAACAACCGAAATGGAAAAAACAACCAAAATGGAAAAAAATGAAGAAAAAATTCCCAAACGCATATTTATAGTTCCATACAGAAACCGTGTTCAACACAAGTTCTTTTTTAGCAAATATATGAGTTTTATTCTGGAGGATGACACCGACTACGAAATTTATTTTTCTCACCAGTGTGACGCAAGGACCTTCAACCGTGGGGCGACCAAAAACATTGGATTTATTGCAGCAAAGAATAAATACCCCGAACATTACAGAGACATCACTTTTATTTTTAATGACGTGGATACGATCCCTTTCAACAAAATATTTGACTATAACACTAACCACGGTACAGTAAAACATTTTTACGGTTTTAAATATGCTTTAGGCGGAATTGTTGTCATGAAAGGTGCCGACTTTGAGAAAACGAACGGGTTCCCGTGTTTCTGGGGATGGGGTATGGAAGACAACGCCCTTCAGAAACGGTGCGACGCCGTCGGTCTCCGCATAGACAGGAGCGTCTTCTACAATATAGGCAGTCCAGAGATTTTGCAGTTGTTCGACGGAATATCGAGAATTATTTCTAAGAAGGACCCTTGGAGGGGAGAGAACGACGACGGGATAGATGGTGTGAGAACAATAACTCAGCTTAAATACGTTATATCTGACAAATCCGACAATCCAAACGACAACGTGTTCTCCGTGCATAATCCGCGAATAATGTATATCAATGTTGCGAATTTTTTGACATACATCCCGTTTGGGTCGGAAGAATACTACAATTATGATTTAAGGGAACCCAAACGCAAAATCATTCATCCGGACAGGATTAAAGAGACGAAGAAACGGGTTGTCACGACGAACGACTGGACAAACATCCCTTACTATCCTACCGACCGTGAAAAGAGGGAGAATGTAGCCAACTATTTAGTGTCTATGGGAAAACAGGTTCCAGTGTCCCTGTTGCAACAGATTGCCAGGGACAAACAGAATGAGGTGCAAGAGGACAGTTTCAACAAAAATGTGTTACAAGAGAACCCTATAACACAGACAACACATTTAACACAGACAACACATTTAACACAAACAAGACCTATAACAAATACAAGACCTATAACAACACAAATTCCTCACAAATATTCCCCTCAGTATGCCGCCTATGTGGGAGCACAGTCCAGGGCAAGTGCCAGCGCAAGGATACGGATGGGTGGAGCCTACTAATTACACATTTTTTTCCAGACATAAACCATTTCCGTATAGCTGTTCTGTCTTTTCGATTTTTTCAGAGGAAACGTTTCAAAAGCTAGACCAAAGAGTGACGTCAACACTTTTTCATACACTTCACGACACACATTGATTACGTAGTGGCCGCCAGGTTGTAGTCCGTCGTATGTCGCCTGAAAGACCGGTCTATAGAACATTTCATTCATCTCTTCTTTACTCTTATATTTTGCATTATTTGGATATTTCTCCACTGCATAATAAGGCGGAGACGCAAACACCAAGTCGTAGTCCATAGACGAATAGTCCGTCTTCAATGCGTCTTCTATCCGGATGTCTATTTTTGTCGGCGATTTTGTCGCCAGGTATTCGACCATTCTCTCGTAAGGGACCTTTAATCCTTGGTTTATCTCTAGTCCATAGAATGCCTCCATCTTTAAGGCCGCTGCCGCCACTGCAGAACCACCCCATCCGGCACAGAAATTCAGCACTCGCCTGCAGTTGTATTTGGAATAGATCTCCATACAGTTTAACGGTTTCATAATGTTGATTG
>Ga0214921_10004046_pt1 | contig 21980 bp, 21 predicted proteins | sample LL1505_MetaG_FD_177992 | JGI IMG/M metagenome (GOLD analysis project Ga0214921, IMG submission 177992) | Freshwater microbial communities from Lake Lanier, Atlanta, Georgia, United States - LL-1505 | ecosystem: Environmental > Aquatic > Freshwater > Lake | place: USA: Georgia | collected... | reverse complement strand
TGCCGCCATCCCGAGGGCCAGCGCGGCCTCGAACTCGCCGGTCTGCTTGACTGAACGGACGCCGCCCTTAACCCCCCGCGTCAGCCCTTTCAGATTCATCAACCCTCTAAGCCCAACAGCCTGAACAGGACGTCAACCATGCCTCGTTTTGCCGCCAATCTCAGCATGCTTTTCACTGAAGAGCCATTTTTAGATCGCTTCAAAAGCGCCGCGCAGTCGGGGTTTACCGCGGTGGAGTTTTTGTTTCCCTATGCCTTTGCGGCGCAGGACATTCGCCAGCAATTGGACCAAAACGGCCTGACGCTGGTGCTGCACAACCTGCCGGCCGGCGACTGGGAGGCAGGCGAGCGCGGCATTGCCTGTAACCCGGCGCGGGTGAACGATTTTGAGCAGGGTGTGGCCAAGGCGGTGCAATACGCCAAAGCGCTTGGCGTCTGGCAGCTCAATTGCCTGGCCGGCAAGGCCCCAGCGGGCGTGGCGCCAGAACTGCTTCGCCGAACCCTGGTCAACAACCTGCGCTACGCAGCAGACGCGCTGGGCCAAGCTGGCCTAAGGCTGTTGATTGAGCCAATCAACAGCTTTGACATTCCGGGCTTTTACCTGAACCGGACTGACCAGGCGCTGGCGCTGCTGGAGGAGGTGGGCGCCAGCAATGCGTATGTGCAGTTTGATGTTTACCACGCCCAGCGCATGGAAGGTGAGCTGGCCGCCACCTTGCAAAAGCACCTCTCGCACATTGGTCATGTGCAAATTGCCGACAACCCGGGCCGCAACGAACCGGGCACGGGCGAGATCAACTACGCGTTTTTGTTTGATCACCTGGACCGCATTGGCTACACCGGCTGGGTAGGCTGCGAATACAAACCTGCCAGAACCACGCTGTCCGGTCTGGGCTGGCGCGAAAAGCTGACCCGTTCGCCCACTTGAGCCCTCCACTTTCAATGCCCAACAAACAAAATTAACCCATTTCAAACATGACCTCATCTCCCCTGAAAATCGGCTTTATAGGGCTTGGCGTCATGGGCACCCCCATGGCCATGCACCTCAATGCGGCGGGCCATCAGCTTTTTGTCTGCACGCGCAGCAAGGTGCCCGCTGAAATAGCCCACAGCCGCGCCACCCAATGCACCAGCGCCAGTGGTGTGGCCGAGCGTGCCGACATCATCTTCATGATGTTGCCGGACACCCCCGACGTTGAGACTGTGCTGTTTGGTGAAACAGGCGTGGCGGCCGGGCTCAGCAAGGCCCAGCCCAAAGTCATCGTCGACATGAGCTCTATCTCACCGGAGGCCACCAAGGCATTTGCACGGCGCATCAATGAGCTGGGCAGCGACTACCTTGACGCGCCCGTGTCTGGCGGTGAGGTCGGGGCGCGTAACGCCACCCTGTCCATCATGGTGGGCGGTGATGCGGCGGTGTTTGATCGCATCCGCCCGTTGTTAGAGCTGATGGGCAAAAATATCACCCGCATAGGTGGCAACGGCGACGGCCAGACCTGCAAGATTGCCAACCAGATCATCGTGGCCCTGAACATTGCCGCCGTAGGCGAGGCTCTGGTCTTTGCCTCCAAGGCCGGGGCCGACCCGGCCACCGTGCGGCAGGCGCTGCTGGGTGGTTTTGCAGCATCGCGGGTTCTTGAAGTGCATGGAGAGCGAATGGTCAAACGCACATTTGCGCCGGGTTTTCGCATCGCCCTGCATCAAAAAGACCTCAACCTGGCACTTGAAGGCGCCCGCTCTCTGGGCTTGGCCCTGATGCAAACCGCCGGTGCGGCCCAGTTGATGCAGTCTTGCGCCGCGCTGGGACATGCGCAGGCCGACCATTCGGCCCTGGTGCTGGCCGTCGAGGCCATGGCCGCGCACCCCGTCGCGCACGCTGCCGGCTGAACCGATCAGCCTGATTTTCAGGGTAAATCCGGACGCTTTGCTGCCCAAAGCAGGCGCCCGGAGACAAAACATGATCGAAAATGGGCGTTATCATTCTCGTTCAATTAAATATTGGCATGCTTATTGCTGAAAATTTAGTCTTCTTTTAACTCCGGAAACTCCCATGAAAACTCGCACTTTCCTCAAAACAACGTTGGCACTGGCCGCAGTACTGTCCATGGGTGCTGCCCAAGCGCAAACCACGCCCATCAAGTTCCAGCTCGACTGGCGCTTTGAAGGCCCTGCCGCCCTGTTCCTGACACCCGTGGCCAAAGGCTATTTCAAAGATGAGAAGCTCGATGTGACGGTGGACGCCGGCAACGGCTCCGGCGGCGCGGTGACCCGCGTGGCCTCTGGCACTTACGACATGGGCTTTGCCGATCTGGCTTCGCTCATGGAGTTCCACGCCAACAACCCTGAAGCACCCAACAAGCCTGTGGCCGTGATGGTGGTCTACAACAACACACCCTCTTCGGTCATGTCGCTCAAAAAGACCGGCATCAAAACCCCTGCTGACCTGAACGGCAAAAAACTTGGTGCCCCCGGCTTTGACGCCGGCCGCCGCGCCTTCCCGATTTTTGCCAAAGCCAATGACGTCGGCAGCGTTCAATGGATCTCCATGGACCCCCCGCTACGCGAAACCATGCTGGCCCGCGGTGACGTGGACGCCATCACGGGTTTTACCTTCACCTCGCTGCTCAACCTCGAAGCACGCGGCGTCAAGGCTGAAGACGTCGCCATCCTGCCCTACTCCGACTTCGGCGTGAAGCTCTACGGCAACGTCGTCATTGCCTCGCCCAAGTTGATCAAAGAAAACCCGGCCGCCATCAAGGCGTTCTTGAAAGCCTTCACTAAGGGCGCCAAAGACGTCATGGCCAATCCGGCTGCGGCCATCAACGACGTCAAGGCCAGAGACGGCATCTTGAACGTGCCCCTCGAGACACGTCGCCTGCAGCTCGCCATCGACACCGTCATCAACAGCCCTGACGCCCGCGCCGAAGGCTTTGGCCAGCTCAAAGGTCCTCGCTTGTCGCTGATGGCTTCGCAGGTCTCTGACGCCTTTGGCACCAAGACACGCGTCAACCCCGACGCCGTCTGGAACGGCAGCTTCTTGCCCTCCGCGGCAGAGCTGAACGTGCTGCCAGCCAAGCGCTGATCCCGGCCCGCCTTATTTGGCTTGTACCCCGGGGCCGGCATTCTTAAAAAAGAATGCCGGCCCTTTTTTGCGGAAACCCAACTTGACTTCACCTCACACACCCGCCAGCTTCGTTGACTTTCAAGACGTCTGGCTTGCCTACAACGACGAGTTGCTGGCGCAGCAAAACTTCGCGGTTGAAGCCATTGACCTGCAAGTGCGGCAGGGCGAGTTCATCGCCATCGTCGGGCCTTCGGGCTGCGGCAAATCGACCTTCATGAAGCTCACCACCGGGCTGAAGATGCCGTCCAAAGGTCGCATCATGATTGACGGCGCACCTGTCACCGGCCCTTTGAAAATCTCCGGCATGGCCTTTCAGGCGCCTTCACTGCTGCCTTGGCGCACCACGGTAGACAACGTGCTGCTGCCGCTGGAGATCGTCGAGCCCTACCGCAGCAATTTCAAAGCCAAGCGGGCCGAATACGAAGATCGCGCCCGCAAGCTGCTGCAAAAAGTTGGCCTGGCCGGCTACGAAGACAAATTTCCCTGGCAGCTCTCGGGCGGCATGCAGCAGCGCGTGAGCATTTGCCGCGCGCTCATTCACGAACCCAAAATGCTGCTGCTCGACGAGCCTTTTGGCGCGCTCGATGCATTCACCCGCGAAGAGCTGTGGTGCATTTTGCGCGACCTCTGGACAGAGCAGCGCTTCAACGTCATCTTGGTCACACACGATTTACGCGAGTCGGTTTTTTTGGCTGACACCGTGTATGTGATGAGCAAGAGCCCCGGGCGCTTTGTGGTCAAACGCGAGATCGACCTGCCGCGGCCGCGCGACCTTGAGGTGACCTACTCCAAAGAGTTTTCAGACATCGTTCACGAGCTGCGCGGCCACATTGGCGCCATCCGCAACACCGGCGTGGCCCAAGCCGCCGCCGCGCAAGCTACAGCAGACAAGGCAGGTGCCGCATGAGTTCCAAACAAATCGAGCGCTGGTCGCCACTGGTTTTGCTGCTGGTGCTGGTGGCACTCTGGCAAGGCGTGTGCGTACTGTTCGCTATCCCTGAGTTCATCTTCCCGTCACCCACGCAAATTGCGCAAGCCATGAGCGAGTTCTCCGGCCCCATTGCAGAGGCCGCCTGGAAAACCTTCTGGGTCACCATGGTCGGCTTTGGCATTTCCATCGTGGTCGGTGTGTTGCTGGGCTTTTTGGTTGGCTCCTCGCGCCTGGCCTACGCTGCGGTCTACCCGCTGCTGGTGGCCTTTAACGCCGTGCCCAAAGCCGCCATCGTGCCCATCCTGATCGTCTGGTTCGGTATCGGTGTCGGCCCCGGCATCTTGACGGCCTTCCTCATCTCGTTTTTCCCCATCACCGTCAACATGGCCACCGGCCTGGCCACGCTAGAGCCCGAACTCGAAGACGTGCTGCGCGTGCTGGGTGCCAAACGCATCGACGTGTTGCTCAAAGTCGGCCTGCCCCGCTCCATGCCTTTCTTTTACGGCTCGCTCAAGATCTCCATCACGCTGGCCTTTGTGGGAACCGTATTGGCTGAAATGACCGCCGGCGACTCCGGCATCGGCTACCTCATGCAAAGCGCCGGCTCCCAGCAACGCCTGGCCCTGGCCTTCGCCGGCCTGGTCGTCATCGGCGCCATGGCCATGCTGATGTACGAGCTGTTCAGCGCGGTAGAAAAACACACGACTGCTTGGGCGCATCGGGGCTCGCAAGGGCATTGAGCCCAGAACTGCTCAGCCATGACATGGCATGCTTCACTTGAACTCGACTACACCCTGAGCGCTGCGCGCACGGTGGCGCATCACCGCCACAAGGGGCCGCTGCGTATCTTGCAAAGCCTTTACCCCGAGGGCGATGCCGTGTGCCACAACGTGCTGGTGCACCCGCCGGGCGGTCTGGTGGGCGGTGATACGCTGGACATTCAAGCTACTGTGGCCACAGGCGCACACGCTCTGGTGACCACGCCCGGGGCGACGCGCTTTTACCGCTCACTGGGTGAAGTGGCTTTGCAGCGCGCTCATGTGACGCTGGCGGCCGGAGCGCGGTTGGAGTGGCTGCCGCTGGAAGCCCTTTGCTACAGCGGCTGCCTGGCAGAAAACCGGCTGACCATGGACCTGGCGCCGGGCGCAGAGATGATGGGCTGGGACGTCACCGCGCTGGGCCTGCCCAACGCCGGCCTGCCCTTTGCCGAAGGCAGTTTTTGCCAGCACATTGAGTTGCCCGGTGTCTGGCTCGAGCGCGCTAGGCTGAACGCACACGACGACTTGCTGCTGAACAACCCACTGGGCATGGCCGGCCAGCGTTGTATGGCCACGCTGTTTTTTGTGGCGGGCAGCAAGCTCGACAAAGCGCGCCGGCAAGCCGCGTTGGACGTTGCGCGCGAGCTGCTGCAAGGCCACGCCATGGAGGCCGCCGCCGGTGCTACCAGCCCCGGCGCGCAGGTGGTGGTGTTGCGCGTGCTGGCGCCGGTGGTCGAGCCGGCGATGGACTTGCTTAAGCTGGTGTGGCGGGTCTGGCGCAAAGCGTTGTGGCAGCTGGATGCGCCTAACCCGAGAATATGGTCAGCTTGAGGGGTCGGCTTGAGGCGACAATCCGTGTTTTGTGCAACTACTGATTCGAGACCCACATGAAGATCGACAAAAATTCCGCCGTCACCCTGCGTTTCAAAGTCACCGACAGCCTGGGCAAGGTGGTTGAAGAAAGCACCGAGCCTATGGTTTACCTGCACGGTGGCTACGGCAACACGCTGCCCAAGATTGAAGAGGCGCTGGACGGCCAGGAGACCGGCTACAAAGTGACGCTGGCGCTGGCTGCGGCCGATGCTTTTGGCCTGCGCGACGAGAACCTGATGCAGACCATTCCCAAGAGCCAGTTTCCGCCGGGTGTGAAGGTGGGCGGTCAGCTCGAAGGCTGTGGCGAAGACGGCCAGGCGCAGGCCTTCACCGTGGTCAAAATCAAAGGCGACACCGTGATACTGGATGGAAACCATCCGCTGGCAGGCAAAGACTTGCGCTTTGCGCTGGCGGTGATGGATGTGCGGCCAGCGTCAGAAGAAGAAATAGCGCACGGCCACGTGCACGGCGAGCACGGCCACCACCACTGACACCACCCGAAAGTGCCGAGGCGCAGCTGCTGCGGGCCTCGGCCTCTGGCAGGCTTTAAATGGACACCAGCTGGCGCACCCCGTTAGCCTGCATGTCTTGGCCCTGGCCGCGGGCAATGAACTCGCCGCGCTCCATCACCAGGTAGTCGTCGGCCAGTTCTTCGGCAAAGTCGTAGTACTGCTCAACCAGCAAGATGGCCATGTCGCCGCGGTCGGCCAGCATGCGAATGACGCGGCCAATGTCCTTGATGATGCTGGGCTGGATGCCTTCGGTCGGCTCGTCCAAAATCAGCAGCTTGGGCTGGGCCGCCAGCGCGCGCGCAATGGCAAGTTGCTGCTGCTGCCCGCCAGACAAATCACCGCCGCGCCGGTGCAACATTTGCTTGAGCACCGGAAACAGTTCATACAACTCAGCCGGAATCGGTATGTTGGTGCTTTTGTAAGCCAGGCCCATGCGCAGGTTTTCTTCAACAGTGAGGCGCGCAAAAATCTCTCGGCCCTGCGGCACAAAGCCGATGCCGGCGCGGGCGCGCTCATAGGGCGTGGCCTTGTGAATCGGCTGGCCGTCGAACACGATGCTGCCGGTCTTGATGGGCACCAGGCCCATGAGCGACTTGAGCAGCGTGGTCTTGCCCACGCCGTTGCGGCCCAGCAAAACGGTGACCTTGCCCATCTGCGTTTGCAGGCTGAGGTCGCGCAGGATGTGCGAGCCGCCGTAGTACTGGTTGATGTTGTTGACGTTCAGCATGGTGTGTAGGACTCAACGGCCAAGATAAACCTCAATCACGCGTTCGTCGGCTTGCACTTTGTCTAGCGTGCCCTGGGCCAGCACAGAGCCGTCGCACAGTACGGTGACGATGTCCGAAATGCTGCGAATGAAGTTCATGTCGTGCTCAACCACCAGCAGCGAGTGCTTGCCTTTGAGCGATAAAAAGAGTTCGGCGGTACGGGCGGTTTCTTCGTCGGTCATGCCGGCCACGGGTTCGTCAAGCAGCAGCAGCTTAGGGTCTTGCATGAGCAGCATGCCGATCTCCAGCCACTGCTTTTGCCCGTGGCTGAGCGCGCCGGCCGGGCGGCCCACGTTGTCTGCGAGTTGGATGGTGATCAGGGTTTCAGACAAGCGGTCACTTTGCGCCGAGTCCAGCCTGAAGAACATGCTGGACTTCACACCCTTGTTGGTCTTGAGCGCCAGTTCCAGGTTTTCAAACACCGTGAGCTGCTCAAAGACCGTGGGCTTTTGGAACTTGCGGCCAATGCCCATTTGGGCGATTTCGGCTTCTTTGTAGCGCAGCAAGTCGATGGTGCTGCCAAAGAAAACCCGACCTTCGTCGGGCCGTGTCTTGCCAGTGATGATGTCCATCATGGTGGTCTTGCCAGCACCGTTGGGCCCGATGATGCAGCGCAACTCGCCGGGCGCAATGTCCAGGCTGAGTTTGTTGATAGCTTTGAAGCCGTCGAAGCTGACGCTGACGTCTTCCAGGTAAAGAATGCGGCCGTGTGTGAGGTCAACCTCGCCTTCGGGTTTGGCAATGCGGCCGGTGCTGGCGTTGCGCCCGCCCGACTCGGTGTCGGGACTGGATTTGGCCATGGCCGCCATGTGCTGTTCTATGCGGCGCGCGCCTTGTTCAAGCAAGTCGGGGGTCATTTAGTACCCCTCCATTTTTTGATTAACCCGACCACACCGTTGGGTAAAAACAAAGTGACGGCAATGAACAGCGTACCTAAAAAGTACAGCCAGAATTCTGGGTAAGCGACAGTGAGCCAGCTCTTGGCACCGTTAACGAGGAAAGCACCGACGATGGGACCAATGAGCGTGGCGCGCCCGCCAACAGCGGCCCAGATGGCGATCTCGATGGAGTTGGCCGGACTCATTTCACCCGGGTTGATGATGCCGACCTGCGGCACATACAGCGCGCCAGCGACACCACACATCACGGCAGAAATAACCCAGATGGTGAGCTTGTAGCCCAGCGGGTTGTAACCGGAGAACATGACGCGGCTTTCCGCATCACGAATGGCTTGCAGTACGCGGCCGAACTTGCTTTGCACCAGCCATCTGGCAAACAAAAAGAAACCGAGCAGCGTCAGGCCCGTCAGCACAAACAGCGTCATGCGCATGTTGGGCGTGGCAATCGGCAAGTCAAGAATGCGCTTAAAGTCAGTGAAGCCATTGTTGCCGCCAAAGCCGGTTTCATTGCGGAAAAAAAGTAGCATCGCGGCAAAAGTCAAAGCCTGCGTGATGATGGAAAAGTAAACGCCCTTGATGCGCGAGCGAAAGGCGAAGTAGCCAAACACAAAGGCCACCAGCGCCGGCACCAGCACGATGAGGAACAAGGTGGCGATAAAGCTGTCTGAAAAAGTCCAGTGCCAGGGCAAAACTTTCCAGTCAAGGAAGACCATGAAGTCGGGCAAAGTGCTTTTGTAGTTGCCGTCCAGACCGATCTGGCGCATGAGGTACATGCCCATGGCGTAACCGCCGATGGCAAAAAACAAACCGTGCCCCAGTGACAAGATGCCGGTGTAGCCCCAAATCAAGTCCATGGCCAGCGCGCAGATGGCGTAGCACATGATCTTGCCCAGCAGCGCCACGGCGTAGGTGCTCATGTGGTACGGACTGTCTTGCGGCAGCCACAAATTAAGCAGGGGGGCCACGGCGCAGACTGCGATCAGCGCCAGCATGAAAAAACTCCAACCGGTGCGACTCAGTAGCGGCGTTCTGAAGGGAAGCTCCACCGACTGGTAGGGGGTGAGCGAGTTGGGAAGTTGGCGGGGATGATTCATGGTTCAGGCCTCCGCGGAGCGGCCTTTCATGGCGAAGATGCCTTGCGGACGCTTCTGAATGAAGATGATGATGAGCACGAGCACGGCAATCTTCGCCAACACAGCGCCGGTCCAGCCTTCGAGAAATTTATTCAAGATGCCCAGCCCCAAAGCGGCATAGACGGTGCCTGCAAGTTGACCCACACCGCCCAGCACCACCACCATAAAAGAGTCCACGATGTAACCTTGTCCGAGGTCAGGCCCGACATTGCCAACCTGGCTTAACGCACAACCAGCCAGGCCTGCAATGCCAGAACCCAGCGCAAAAGCGTAGGTGTCCACGCGTGCGGTATTCACACCCATGCAAGAGGCAATGGGACGGTTTTGCGTGACACCGCGCACAAACAAGCCAAGCCGGGTACGGCTGATCAACCAGGCCATGCCCAGCAGCACCGCAATCGCAAAGCCGATGATGACCAGACGGTTGAAGGGCAGTGACACATTACCCAGCACTTGCACGCCGCCGCTCATCCACACCGGGTTTTCAACGCCGACGTTTTGCGCACCAAAGATGCTGCGCACAAGTTGCTGCAATATCAGGCTGATGCCCCAGGTGGCCAGAAGGGTTTCGAGGGGGCGGCCGTAGAGAAAACGAATGATGCCGCGCTCTAGCGCCGCACCCATGAGGGCAGCGGCCATGAAGGCCACTGGCACCGCGGCCAGCAGGTACCAATCAAACAGACCCGGTAAGAATTTCTGAAAAACGCCCTGCACCACGTAGGTGGCGTAAGCGCCGATCATCATCAGCTCGCCGTGCGCCATGTTGATGACACCCATCAGGCCGTAGGTGATGGCCAGCCCGAGCGCGACCAGCAGCAGAATTGAGCCCAGGCTGAGGCCGCTGAAAACGGCGGCGATTTTGTCGCCCCGGGCCAGCGTGGCTTCAACCGTGCGCAATGAAGATTGCAAAGCGGCTTTGACTTGGGCGTCCGTTTCTGACTTCAATCGTTCCAGCAAAACGGTCTTGGTGCTGGGGTCGCCGCTCGTTGCCAGCAGGCCGGCAGCTTGCAGGCGCTTGGACTGGTCGCTGCTGCCCAGCATGATGGCGGCCCGCAGCATTTCAAGCTGGCTTTTGAGCGCCGGCACCGTCTCGGCCGCATAGGCTTTTTCGATCAGGGGCAGACGCGACTCGTCGTTGTCGCCGGCCAAGGTCTTGATGGCTTGCCGGCGGCGTTTTTCATCCTTGGAAAAAAGTGCCAGCGAGGCGAGTACCTTGTCGAGTTCGCCACGCATCAGGTTGTTGTTGATCACATCCTCGGCATCTGCCGGCAAGGGCACATCGGCGCCGGTCACGGGGTCGCTGGCCTTGCCATCCTTGACAAGCAGCACTTGGCCGCCAGCGGTTTTGACGGCGTCATCAGCCAGCGCCTGAATGAACGCGGCCGTTTTCTCGTCCGGCATTGCGGCCGCCTTGGCCAGGGCTTGCACGCGCGCCTCGGTGTCACCGATGGCCATGCCCTTGACTTGGTCTGCCGTCAGGGCATGCACAGCCTCGACGCACCAAAAGAGGATGGCCGCGAACAAGATGCGCACCAATAGTGAACTCTCCGAGCGAAAAATAGAACTGTCTTTGTGCATAAATGTTGATGAATGAGTCTGTAGCATGTGCTCGACCAGATAAAAAAGCACAGGCTGCAAATTCCTTGAGTGACATTGCACCGAAGAAGTGCAAGAAGCAGGCCACTGCGTGGCAAATGCGCGGATGGATCCTAAACTAAAAAGCCGCACCTCTTTCTTTCGAACAAGGTGCGGCAGCTGCCCGTAACAGGCTTAGGGGTTCAGACCTTACTTTTTAGCGGGTTCGTCAGGCTTCTTGTCGTTGCCTTCAATGTACGGGCTCCATGGCTTGGCTTTCACCGGGCCGGGCGTCTTCCAGACCACGTTGAACTGACCGTCGGCCTTGATCTCACCGATGAACACCGACTTTTGCAGGTGGTGGTTCTTCTCGTCCATCTTACTCACGATGCCCGACGGTGCCTTGAAGGTCTGACCGGCCATGGCGGCGATGACTTTGTCAGTGTCTGTGGACTTGGCTTTCTCAACCGCTTGCTTCCACATGTTGATACCGATATAGGTAGCTTCCATCGGGTCGTTAGTCAAAGGCTTGTCCTTGTGACCGGCGATACCCTTGGCTTTGGCGTAGGCGCCCCATTTTTTGATGAACTCGTCATTGGCCGGGTTCTTGATCGACTGGAAGTAATTCCAGGCGGCCAGGTGACCGACCAGCGGCTTGGTGTCCACGCCGCGCAGTTCTTCTTCGCCCACAGAGAAGGCGACTACGGGCACGTCTTTGGCTTTGAGGCCAGCGTTACCAAGTTCTTTGTAGAAAGGCACGTTGGAGTCACCGTTGATGGTGGAGACCACCGCGGTCTTGCCACCGGCGGAGAATTTCTTCACGTCAGCCACGATGGTCTGGTAGTCCGAGTGACCGAACGGTGTGTATTTTTCGTCGATGTCTTTGTCAGCGACGCCTTTGCTTTTGAGATAAGCGCGCAGAATTTTGTTGGTGGTGCGTGGGTACACGTAGTCAGTGCCCAGCAGAACCCAGCGCTTGGCGGCGCCGCCTTCTTTGCTCATCAGGTAGTCCACTGCAGGGATGGCCTGCTGGTTGGGGGCTGCACCTGTGTAGAACACGTTTTTGGAGAGCTCTTCACCTTCGTACTGGACGGGGTAGAACAGCAGGCCGTTCATCTCTTCAACAACAGGCAACACCGACTTGCGGGACACCGATGTCCAGCAACCGAAGATCACCGAGACTTTGTCTTGACCGAGCAGTTGCTTGGTTTTTTCGGCAAACAGGGGCCAGTTGGAGGCCGGGTCAACGATCACGGGCTCGAGCTTCTTGCCCATGACGCCGCCTTTGGCATTGATCTCGTCAATGGCCATCAACACGGTGTCTTTGAGCACGGTCTCGGAAATGGCCATGGTGCCGGACAGGCTGTGCAAAATGCCGACCTTGATGGTGCCAGCGCTTTGGGCGTGGGCCGACAGAACGGACAGGCCCGTCAGGGCGACGGCGGCGGTAAGTGCCTTGAGGGTAAAACGACGTTGCATGTGATGCTTCTCCGGGTGGGTTGAATGGGTTTTTCGCTGGGATCAAGCCGCTTAAAAGGCTTTTACTCAGCGATGAGCCGATTCTGGAGAAGGATGTGCAAGCTGGAAATACGCCGGGTGGCGTACATGCGTGCGCCCCGATGCAAGATCAGCAGCCGGGGGTTGCGCTTATTCAGGCCTGTCTTCAGGCGCAGACTCGTTTGCCTGCGAAGCGCTCAAGCCGTCACGGCTGATGGCAAACAAATCCCATGCCGCCATGAACATAGCCGCAATGACCGGCCCGATCACAAAGCCGTTCAGCCCGAAAAGCGCCATGCCGCCGATGGTGGAAAGCAGCACCACGTAGTCGGGCATTTTGGTGTCTTTGCCAACCAGCAAAGGCCGCATGACGTTGTCAACCAGGCCGATCACCAACACGCCAAAAGCCGCCAGCACCACGCCCTCAAACAATTGACCGGTGACAAGAAAGTAAACAGCCACCGGCAGCCAGACCAGGGCAGCGCCCACGGCGGGCACCAGTGACAAAAATGCCATCACCGTGCCCCACAGCACGGGGGCATGAATATCGAGCAACCAAAAAATCAAGCCGCCCAGAGCACCCTGCATCATGGCCACGGCGATATTGCCCTTGACGGTGGCCCGGATGACGGTGGTGAACTTGCCGGCCAAATCGCGCTTGATGTGCGCCTGCAAGGGCAGCTGGTGGTTCATGCGGGCGACCAGCGATGCGCCATCACGCAGAAAGAAAAAAAGCAAATACAGCATGATGCAAAAGCTGGCCAAAAACTCAAATGTGATCTGCCCAATGCCCAGCGCTTGGGTGGCCAGAAATTGGCTGGCGCGGCTCAACCCGGAGCTCAGGCGCTCTTGAATCAAGGCCGTATCAGTCAGTCCGAAACGGGCCAGCAGGCCGTGCACCCATTCAGGTAACAAGCCATAAAAATCTTGCAAATAGCGACTGAAGCTGGGTTTTTCTGCCTGCAAATTGCTAAACAGCAAGTTGGCTTCTTGCACCAGCATGGCGCTGACCAGGCTCAAAGGCAGGATGACCAGCAACAAAATGAGCGTCAGGGTCAACAGTACGGCGGAGTTAAAACGCCCTGGCAAGAGACGCAGGAACCAGGCATACACCGCATGAAACAAAATCGCCATCACCCCAGCCCAGAAAACAGCGCCGTAAAAGGGGGACAGCAGCCATACAAAAGCCGCGCTGACAAAGAGCAACAAGTACAGAAAGAACTTGTCCTCAAACGATGCAGGCGGCTGGGGCTTGGATGGTTTCATGGCTGTGCTCAAGGTTAGCAAAAGGCGAGAGCAGATAAGCCCTGGGCAGCGCGCAGCAAGCCAAGGGCAAAGGGATCAGCGGGCCGGAGGCGGACGCACCGAGCCTGTGGGCGCACGGCCGGCAATGTGCCGGAATGTGATGCGGCCCTTACTCAGGTCGTAAGGCGAGAGCTCCAGCGACACCTGGTCACCCGCCAGAATGCGAATATGGTTCTTGCGCATCTTGCCGGAGGTGTAAGCGATCAGCTTGTGGCCGTTGTCCAGCGTGACGCGAAAGCGCGAGTCGGGCAGAACCTCTTCTACCAGACCGTGCATTTCAATCAGTTCTTCTTTCGCCATGGCTCGTCTCCTTCAAGGTAAATACAAAAAGATCGCTTGCGGTGCCGGTATCAGGCGTGGGCGGCGGTGTTTCGCTCGCCAATCCAGGCCAATGCATGCTCGGTAGCGTAATGCAAGGCCGCAGGGGCATTGTCGAACAAGGTGGAAAAGCGTGACACGCGGTCGTGCGTGGCGCTGCCTTTGCCGGAACGGATGGACACCGAGGCGGCAAAGCCGCCGTCGTCGAGCTGGGTTGCCAGAGGCGAGACCCGGTATTTGCCCACCTCGATGGGATGGAGATGATGATTCATAAACAGTGCGGTGCCCCAGCTTGGGCCGGGCACACATAAAAGGGAAAACAAACGACTTGCAAGCAAGCCAAGGGTTCCGGTCTCCGGATGGGGCCGGAAAAGGCCGGATATAGGCACCGCTTGGGAAGTCTTAGCTAGGAAAATAGAACAGTGCTGGCAAGGTTCAGGGCTGTGTGGGCGCTGAAAACACTGTGAAGTCCGGGCTCTGAGAAGCGCCGCGCTCTTGGGGTCAGACCACTTCAAGATTTGAATTTGGAAAGGCTTGTCACAAAAAGCTGTGCGATACCGAAGTGACTAGTGTAACGGATATGACCGGCTGGGGACGGCTAGTTCTGAAACTGCGGGTGCAACTGCTTGATGCGGCTCATGGCCATACCGGCGGCCGCAGTGCGGGTTTCCACGCCCAGCTTGGCAAAAACGCGTTCCAGGTGTTTTTTAACCGTCATCGGGCTGGTGCCCAGAATGTCGCCGATGTCACGGTTGATCTTGCCCTTGACCACCCAGTACAGCACCTCGGCCTCGCGCGCGGTGATCTTGAAACTCAGGCTCATGGCCTGGATGACGGTTTCGTCGGACTCCTCGCGCATGATGATCAGCCAGTCGTCGTCGCCGGTTTGCTGGTGCAAACGGAAAGTCAGCCGCTTGGCGCCCTGCTCAATGGCCAGGCGCGGCGGCTCAAGTTGCTGCTCGGCCATGGCCAGGTGGCGACGCAGCCAGGTCAGCACAGCTTCGGGGGTTTGCGGGGCGGCGGTGCCGTAGTAGCGCTGTAAAAGCTCACGGGCCAGCGAGGTTTGCCACATCAAGCGGCCATCGCTCACGCGCACGGTGATGGTGGCGTAGCCAAAAGCGTCCAGCGCATTGCGGGCCTGGCGTTTTTCACGCGCGCCTTGCAAATGCACGGCGATGCGCGCCAGCACTTCCTTCGGTTTGATCGGCTTGGTGACGTAGTCCACGCCGCCGACTTCGAGCGCAGCCACCAGGTATTCAGTTTCGGTGAGCCCTGTCATGAAGACGATGGGTATGTGCGCTGTCGCGGGAGAAGCCTTGAGGCGGCGCGCCACTTCAAAGCCGTCCATGCCGGGCATCATGGCGTCGAGCAAGATGATGTCGGGCAAAGCCTGCGCGGCGCGCTGCAATGCAGCCTCTCCCCCGGTCGCCACCAGCACGGTGTAGCCGGACTCGTCCAGCGCGTCATGCAGCACAGCCAGGTTGTCGGGCACGTCATCGACGATCAGCACCACGTCGCTGTTGGCCCTGTCCAGGGTTTGTTCTAGCGGGCGGCTCACTTGACAGCTCCAGCGGGTGAGTCGAGTTGCCGGCCCATGGCCTCAAACTGGAACTGCTTGGCCAACGTGCGCATGCCGGCCACAAAACCGGCGCATTCGGGTTGGGCTTTTTCAATCGTATCGAGCTGGTTCAAAATGCCGCGCACAAAGCCCAGCGAGACCATGTCGCGCAAGGCCTGCAGTTCGACGGCCGCCGGCCACACCAGCGCGACGGCCGGCGCCGCTTGCGCCGGCAAAGTGGCGGCGGGCTGGGCCAGCCAACGCAGTTGCAACTGTCTCTCCAGCCAGTCGAGCAGCTCGCTGTGGCGCACGGGCTTGAGGATGAAGTCTTCGGCGCGGATGCCGACGTCGTTGTCCAGACCTTTGTCAAAAGCATTGGCCGACACGATGGCGATGTGGGGCTGCGACTGGCCACCCAGGGAACGCAAGCGGCGTATGGTTTCCCAGCCGTCAATGCCCGGCATGGCCAGGTCCATCAGGATGGCATCAGGCTGCAGGCCGGCGGCCATCAAGTCCAGGCAGTCGTGGCCGCTGGCGGCGGTGCGGATCTCAAAGCCCAGCGGTTGCAGCAGGTTGACCAGCAGCTCGCGGTCGGCTTCTTCGTTGTCCACCACCAGAATGCGCCGGCGCTCGCCAGCGTAGCCGTGGCGCGGCCGGCTGATGGCCGGCTCTGGCGCAGTCTGGCCCGGGGCCCGCCGCACTTCCGGCAAAAACAAGCGCACACGAAACACCGAGCCAACGCCGGGCGTGCTGCTCATGGTTAGTTCGCCACCCATCAGGTCGGTCAGCATCTTTGCAATTGTCAGCCCCAGGCCTGCGCCGGGCGCGGCCATGCCTGGGGTGTTGGCGCGGGTGAAGGGCTCAAAAATACGCTCGCGCTCGCCGTCGGAAAGGCCGGGCCCGGTGTCTTCAATGTCGATCAGCGCCATCTCTCGGGCGTAGCGCACGCGCAAAGTGACGCGACCTTGCGCCGTGAACTTGATGGCGTTGCCCAGCAGGTTGATGAGAATTTGTCGCACGCGTTTTTCGTCGGCGCGCACCACCACCGGCAGGCTGCCTTCGGTCTCAAAATGAAACTGCAAACCCTTGGCCAAGGCTTCGAGCTCAAACAGGTTGGCCATTTCGCGCACGCCGTCGGCAAAGTGCATGGGCTTGACGTTGAGCGTGAGCTTGCCGCTTTCAATGCGGGCGACGTCTAAAGTACCCTCAATCAAGGAGAGTAAATGCTCGCCGCCGCGTTTGATGACGCTCACCGCCTGGCGGCGGTGCGGCGGAATTGAGGGGTCTTCACCCATGAGTTGCGCGTAGCCCAAAATGCTGTTGAGCGGTGTGCGCAATTCATGGCTGATGGCGCTGATGTAACGACTCTTGGCCTGGTTGGCCTGGTCGGCCAGTTGTTTGGCTTGTTGCAGGGCCTCGTCGGTTTGCCGGTGCGATTCAATCTCTTGCATGAGCAAATGGGTTTGGCGGTTGGACTCCTCCTGCGCCACCTGCCGGCTTTTGTGGGCCAGTACCATCCACCAGGCCACCACGCCGGCAATCACCAGCAGCGCAAAGTAGGCTTTGACAAAGCCCGAGCGCAATGCGGCCGCAGACACGCCCACTGAATCGGCCAAGGGTCGCAATTCCTGCACATACAAAAACCCGAAAACGCCTGCGAGCACCGGCACGATGACCAGCATCATCAACAAAAAATGACCCAGTCCGGTGTCCAGGTACTGCCAGACGCTGCGTGGCAAAACCCAGCGCAAAGCGCCCGACCATTGTGCGGACAAGCTCGCTTGCGGTTTGCACATGTCGCCGCAGCGCGCGTCCAGGGTGCAGCACAGTGAGCAGATCGCGCCCTGATAGGCCGGGCAATGTGCCATGTCGGGTTTTTCGTAGCTGCGCTCACAAATCACGCAGCGGCTCATGCTGTGCCCGCTCAACGCCCCCTGGCCGGCCTGCGCCGGTGCAGCCTCCGGGTTGCTGCTGCGGGCAATGTAGTAACGCCCGCCGGTGGCCCAGGCGATCAGCGGCGAAGTGACCAGCGCCGTGATCATGGCAATCACCGCAGAAAAAGCCTGCGCCAGCGGGCCGAACACGCCCAGGTGCGCCGTCACGCCCAGCACCGAGGCCAGGCCCATGGCGCCGACGCCCACCGGGTTGATGTCATAAAGGTGGGCGCGTTTGAATTCAATGCCTTTTGGCGACAGACCCAAAGGCTTGTTGATGACCAGGTCGGCCACCACGGCCATCATCCAGGCAATGGCGATATTGGAGTACAGCCCGAGCACTTCGCCCAGCGCCTTGAACACATTCATCTCCATCAGCATGAAGGCGATCAGGGTGTTGAACACCACCCACACCACGCGCCCGGGGTGACTGTGGGTTAGGCGCGAGAAAAAGTTAGACCAGGCCAGCGAGCCGGCATAGGCGTTGGTGACGTTGATCTTGAGCTGCGAGACCACCACAAACAGCGCGGTGGCCGCCACCGCCATGCCGTAGCTCGGGAACACGTACTCATAAGCGGCCAGGTACATCTGGTTGGGGTCAACCGCGCGCTCCGGCGGCACCATGTTGCGAATGGCCAGGTAAGCCAGCAGCACACCGCACAGCATTTTGACGACGCCCAGCAAAACCCAACCTAGCCCGCCCGCCAGCACGCCGCCCCACCAGCGCCAACGTGTGACCGGGGTATGCACGGGCATGAAGCGCAGGTAATCCGCCTGCTCGCCCATTTGCGTGATGAGGGCAATGCCCACCGTCAAACCAGCACCAAATAGGTGCAGATCAAAGCCCCCGCCGTTATTTAGCTCCCCCGCGTAGTGCACAACCCCAGAAAACGCACCAGGATCGCGCATCAACACATAAACAAAAGGCAGCACCAGCATCAGCAACCAGATGGGCTGCGTCCACATTTGCAAGCGGCTGATGGTGGAGACGCCATGCGTGACCAGTGGAATCACCACCACTGCGCAGATCAGGTAGCCCCAGGCCGGCGGAATGCCCAGCGTCAACTCCAAGGCATAAGCCATGACGGCAGCTTCCAGCGCAAAAAAAATGAAGGTGAAAGAGGCGTAGATCAGCGAGGTGAGCGTCGAGCCGATGTAGCCGAAACCGGCGCCCCGGGTGAGCAAATCCATGTCCAGGCCACAGCGGGCGGCGTAAATGCTGATGGGCAGACCCGCCAAAAAGATGATGAGGCCAGTGACCAGGATGGCCCAGAAAGCGTTGTCAAAGCCGTATTGCACCAGCAAAGTGGCGCCCACCGCTTCGAGGATCAAAAACGAGGCGGCACCAAAAGCCGTGTTGGCCACCCGCCACTCGGACCACTTGCGAAAGCGCTGCGGCGTGTAGCGCAGGGCATAGTCTTCCATAGTCTCGCTGGCAACCCAGCTGTTGTAGTCGCGCCGGACCTTGATGATGCGTTGCACTGCCGGCGGTGCACGCAATGGCGCCCCGGAGTCAGGCGGCGAAGTGGTGAGAGCGTCGTTCATGGGCAGGCGGTGAGTTCTTCTATCGTGCAGTTTCTGTGCCACGGCAGGCGCAACGGACACGATCGTGGCACTAATCTTGCCTTTTGTAATTCCACGCCAGCTGAAATGGCCCGCCCGGAAGAACCCATGGAACTGACCCCCCGCGAAAAAGACAAGCTGCTGATATTCACCGCCGGCCTACTGGCCGAGCGACGGCGCGCACGCGGCCTCAAGCTCAATTACCCCGAAGCGGTGGCGCTGATCAGTGCCGCCGTCATGGAAGGCGCGCGCGACGGCAAGACCGTGGCCGAGTTGATGAGCGATGGCCGCAACATCCTCAAACGTGCCGACGTGATGGACGGCATCGCCGAGATGATTCCCGACATCCAGGTTGAAGCGACTTTCCCTGATGGCACCAAGCTGGTCACGGTGCATCAGCCGATAAGTTAAGCCCACCCTGTTGTGGCTCGCTTCGCGTAGCCGCCTCCCCCTTCCAGGGGCGACAGCTGCGGCCCGGCAAAGCCGGTTCCTAGCTGTCACTGGAAAAGATTTTTTGACCTTTTTTGTTCGTTTAAATATCTGGAGCAACTTGATGCCAAAACAAATTCTGAACCTGATGGCTTTTGGCTTGGCGCTGGTGGCCTGTGCGCCGGCTCTGGCACATGAGGGTCATGGTTTGGGTGGCTCGCACTGGCATGTGGCGGACGCCTGGGGTTTTGCAGCGCTGGGTTTGGGTCTGGCGGCGGCTGTCTGGTTTTCCAAAGAGGACAAATAATGACCATGGTCCCTGGTGAATATTTCATTGACGAGGGAGAGCATGCGCTCAACCCAGGCCGCCGCACGATCACGCTGGTGGTGCAAAACACGGCCGACCGGCCCATCCAGGTGGGCTCGCACTATCACTTTGCAGAAACCAACGCAGCGCTGGGCTTTGACCGCGCGGCCGCGCGCGGCATGCGGCTAAACATCGCGTCCGGCATGGCCGTGCGCTTTGAGCCCGGCCAGCAACGCACGGTGGAGCTGGTTGACTACGCCGGCGAGCGCAAGGTTTTCGGTTTTCGCGGACTCACGCAGGGAGCACTTTGATGGCCAGCATTGGACGACGCGCTTATGCAGAAATGTTCGGGCCCACGGTCGGCGACAGGCTGCGGCTGGCCGACACTGAGCTGACGATTGAAGTGGAGGCCGACTACACGCTGCGCGCCGGCGGCTATGGCGAAGAAGTGAAGTTCGGCGGCGGCAAGACCATTCGTGACGGCATGGCGCAGTCGCAGGCCACACGCGCGCAAGGCGCGGTAGACACCGTCATGACCAACGCGCTGATCATGGACCACTGGGGCATTGTTAAGGCCGACATCGGCCTCAAAGGCGGCCGCATCGCCGCCATCGGCAAGGCCGGCAACCCTGACGTGCAACCGGGCGTGGACATCATCATCGGCCCGGGCACCGAGATCATCAGCTGCGAAGGCATGATCGTCACCGCAGGCGGTATTGACTCGCACATTCACTTCATTTGCCCGCAGCAGATCGAGGAAGCGCTGAGCTCGGGGGTGACCACCATGCTGGGCGGCGGCACCGGCCCGGCCACCGGCACCTTTGCCACCACCTGTACGCCGGGGCCCTGGAACATCGAGCGCATGCTGCAAGCGGCCGACGCCTTTCCCATGAACCTGGGCTTTCTGGGCAAGGGTAATGCCAGCTTGCCGGATGCGCTGCACGAGCAGATCAATGCCGGTGTGATCGGCCTTAAATTGCACGAAGACTGGGGCACCACGCCGGCAGCTATCAGCAACTGCCTGGACGTCGCTGAGGCCACCGACACGCAGGTGGCGATTCACTCCGACACGCTCAATGAATCAGGCTTTGTAGAAAACACCATCGAGGCCACCAAGGGCCGCAGCCTGTGCGCCTTTCACACCGAAGGCGCAGGCGGCGGTCATGCGCCGGACATCATGCGCGTGGTGGGCGAAGCGAACTTTTTGCCATCGTCCACCAACCCGACCATGCCCTACACCGTCAACACACTCGACGAGCACGTGGACATGCTGATGGTCTGCCACCACCTGGACCCGTCGATCGCCGAAGACCTGGCTTTTGCCGAAAGCCGCATCCGCAAAGAAACGATTGCAGCTGAAGACATCTTGCATGACCTGGGCGCCATCAGCATGATGAGCAGCGACAGCCAGGCCATGGGACGCGTGGGTGAGGTCATCATCCGCACCTGGCAAAACGCCCACAAGATGAAACAGCAACGCGGCTCGTTGCCAGAAGACAGCGCCCGCAATGACAACTTCCGCGCCAAGCGCTACATCAGCAAGTACACCATCAATCCGGCGATAGCCCACGGCATTTCGCACGAAGTAGGCTCTATCGAGGCCGGCAAGTGGGCTGATCTGGTGGTTTGGAAACCGGCTTTTTTCGGCATCAAGCCATCTATCATTTTGAAGGGCGGCTTCATCGCCATGGCCGCTATGGGCGACCCGAACGCCTCCATCCCGACGCCGCAACCGGTGCATTACCGGCCCATGTTTGGTGGCTTTGGCGGCGCTGTTGCCCGCGGTTCGCTGACTTTTGTGTCGCAGGCGGCGCAAGCGGCGGGCGTGAAGGAACGCTTTGGCTTGGCCAAAAACGTCAGTGCCGTGAAAAATATACGTATCGTGCGCAAGCAGCACATGGTTCACAACGCCTACCTGCCACGCATGGAGATCGACCCGCAAACCTACCAGGTGCGCGCCGACGGTCAGTTACTGACCAGTGAGCCCGCCAGCAGCTTGCCGATGACGCAGCGTTACTTCTTGTTCTGAGTTTGTTTTAATAGGCCGCATGCTTCAAACCTACAAAGTCATCGCGCAAGGCACCGGCCTGGCCCCCGTCCTGCTCAAACGCGCCGCCACCGTCGAGCTCGACTGGGACGTGCGGCAGAAAAGCCGCTTCGACACCACTGACTCGCTGGGCCGCCACCTGGGTATTTTTTTGCCGCGCGGCACGCTGCTGCGCGGTGGCGATGTGCTGGTAGCTGAGGACGGCTCCATGGTCCGCGTGTTGGCAGCGCCACAGGCAGTCTTGCGCATTAGCGCCTGCCCCACGCACGGCTCGCCCTTTGACCTGACACGCGCCGCCTACCACCTGGGCAACCGTCATGTGCCTATCGAACTCAAGCCCGACCACCTGAAGATCGAGCCCGACCATGTGCTGGCCGACATGCTGCGCGCCATGCATCTGATCGTCCACGCGGTGGACGAAAGCTTTGAGCCGGAGAACGGCGCTTACGCC
>Ga0214921_10004045_pt1 | contig 21984 bp, 23 predicted proteins | sample LL1505_MetaG_FD_177992 | JGI IMG/M metagenome (GOLD analysis project Ga0214921, IMG submission 177992) | Freshwater microbial communities from Lake Lanier, Atlanta, Georgia, United States - LL-1505 | ecosystem: Environmental > Aquatic > Freshwater > Lake | place: USA: Georgia | collected... | reverse complement strand
CTGCTGTTGACGGTGTCGAACAACGCGGTCGGCACGAACCTGTCGTCCACGGTCAAGGTGTTCGCGACCAACTACAACGTTCTTCGTATTATGTCGGGCATTAACTGCATATGGAACACATTGATGTTCCTATGCTCGGTTGCAATTGCAAACCGCCTGTGCTCAAAAGCTAGCTGCCTCATGTCAAACACATGGGGGCAAACAGTATGACTAGCTAGTGGTGTTGGAGCAATCCAACGCCGCAAGATGACCTGGTTGCGGGAAACCCCTTACAGCCTTCACTACGATTCTTGTATGGAAACATGCAAGAAAATCCAGGGTAATGACCTCGGACACCGTAAAAACGTGAAGGATTGGGCAATCCGCAGGCGAGTTCCTAACGCCGCTAAAAGCGACTCAATGAGTTGCGAGATAGGCAATGGAACCGTTTCAGAGACTGCAAAGGCATCGGTAATCAATGAAGGTCTAATCAGCCCGAGATTGCTTAAGGTACAGTCCATCCTCCTTGGAAACATGTGAGGGAATCGCCATAGGGGCGGTTTAAGTTACTCGAACTAATGATAACATTGGCTGCTAAGAGTAAGTCGAAAAACGACTTGCTAGTCCATCAACAATTGCGACGCTGTCGCAAAGGGCAACATTATCAAATTGCGGGAAACTCTCGTGGCAACAAATCCGACTGTTGCTGTTTGTGTGCGACACATTCAAGTTATAACTACCGCTCAGGAGCCGAAAGGTCTGTCCTGTAGCACCAAGGAGAAAGTCCGTGGGTAGGGTAAGAAGGTTATAAATAGAGACAATCCGCAGCCAAGTTCTAACCTGTCATTGACAGTATGAATGCAGTTCAGAGACTCAATGGTAATGGGCTTAGATTTCATAAATGAAATCGAAGGCTTAAGATAGAGTCCGTCCCCACAGAGATGTGGTCTTCAAGAGGAATGGTATATATTGGTTGTTATATGTATCAAGAGAGCTTGAGGGGCTATCAGTAATGGTAGTGGAAGGCATGCTCGCCTATTCCAACTAAACGAAAGTTTGGTTATTTTGTTATATTATTTTGTGTAGTGATATAACAGTAAAAATTTAAAAAAATAAATAAAAAACTTATATTTTTTATCGTGTCAAAAATTGACCAATAAAAAATATATGGGGTGGGTAGAGTATACAATGTCCGGCATCCCAGAAGGATTTCAGATAGGAGAGCGACACGAGGGAATTATCCAACGAATGGGAAAAAGTGCAGGGATTGAATCAAATTGGTATTATGATGCATTGGATCCTGAAAAGAATGAATGTATACTTATGTTTTGCCGCCCAGAAGGATATACGATTATTGATAAAGAGTCACTGCAAAGAATCCGTGAGATAGAACAACGACTTATTACATGGTTCATTATGCAAAATGGCTATGTTGCTGGCCATATTATGACAGATAATGGTCGTACGAATATATATCTACATCAATTCCTAATGAATCATCGTGGATATGGTGTAGGAAATGTATCAATTGACCATGTTAATCAAAATAAGTTAGATAATCGTATGAAAAATTTAAGAATTGCGACTCAATCAGAACAGAATAAAAATAGAGGGAAAGTATCAAGAAAACATAATGCAAAAGAATTGCCAGATGGATTGAAACAATCTGACTTACCAAAGTTTGTAATATATTATAAAGAAAAACATGGAAATAGTACACGAGAATTCTTTACAGTAGAAAAGCATCCAATACAAAAATTAAAGGAATCTGGAGTGGTGGATCATAAAACAGCACAACTTGCTAATAAAAGATGGGCTACAACAAAAGCGGGTTCTGTAACGATCCGTGATAAATTGCAAAAAGCAAGGGAATATGTTGTATTTCTAGATGGATTAATGGTAGAATAAGATAACCAACGTCACCTATTTTTTGCTTTCTCCACCAAGAAACCAATCCCACTAAAATTGACCGCGCATCTTCTCACGCATAATGTAGAAATGGCCTGTCAAGCCCCCATTCAACAAGGGTTAAGAAAAGGCGAGACGTGTGGAAGAGAAACAAAGGAGAAATATTGTTCGAAGCATAAACGTCAAGCCATCATCGATAAAGCTCAAGCAGAAAACATACGTTATTGTGATATTGCACGTGGATGTTTTACAGTGTTACAAGAGCACGAATCAAAATGCACCCATTGTCTTCATAAGGCAAGAATCCAAGATCGAAAGCGAGACAACCAAAAGCGTCAGGATGCAACCCTATGTTTGGATTGTGGAAGAGTATTGACAGAGGAAATACGCGCAAAAGGAAAGCACGATAAGCTGCTACGTAGATGTGTTCCCTGTTACGAAAAGTTATTAAAGCAGGAAAGTGAACGAACAAAGAGGGAGCGAAACTTTAAAGCAGAAGCCTTTACCAATAAACATGTCATATGGAATCATTATGTAAAAGGAGCCAAAAAGAGAGGGATTCATTTTGGGTTAACAAAAACACAATTTGAAGAATTGATTAAGAAGCCATGCTATTATTGTACCTATCAAAAACAAGGAGAAGTGAATGGGGTAGACAGACTAGACAATCAGAAGGGATATATTGACCATAATGTGGTGCCATGTTGTGAACCCTGTAATCTTATGAAAGGCCCCCAACATCCACAAGAATTTATTGATAAAATGCATGCGATTCATATGTATCATACCACACAACAACCCATTCCCAAAGAAATGGTAGAGAAGTGGAGCACAACATATTTACCACGATGCGCACCAGCCTTTACAATCTATTCCAAAGGCGCAATTTCTCGAAATCTTGAATTCACGTTAACAGAAGAGGATTTTGCATCCATTATTCAACAACCATGTTACCTATGTGGTTTATCTAATAAAAGTGGAATAGACCGATTTCAGAATTCCATCGGATATCGGTTAGAGAATTGTCGTCCTTGTTGTGGACATTGCAATTTGATGAAGAAAGATATGGATTACAAAATACTAATGGAAAAGGCAGCATCGATATCTCAACGGTATCTTACATTAGTAGACCATTTGCATTCTATTCATATTCCTACTCGTTCATCTAAGGTAGAAGCAAGAGTGAAAGAAGAAAATCCATGTACACGAGATATCGTGCCATTAAAGTATAAACCTATCAATGAAGTGATTGTTCCACAAGAACCCATTCCGATGGATATCCAACAACTACTTGAGAAGAAAACGGAAGAATTACAAGTACCCAAACAGTGGAAAACCAAACAAATCTACGAGTTCATCACAACCAATAGAGAAAACTTCTACAAAACGCACTGCGAGCAGGAGAACACTCTTCCCAAAACATGGGAAGAAGATTGGATACTATTTGTTCTATCGGTGAAGGGGAAATCCATAGAAGAATCAACTCCTATTATTAAGTCCTTTGTGGAGAATTTACGCCGAATCCGCCATAATGCGTTGTGTGCAAAAGATACAGTGGAGCGCGACGACAGAATCATCTGGCCCTCCCATGTAGTAGTTCGTGCATTCTTAGATGGAAAAATGGAAAAGTTCAAGGCATTCACGGAGGCTTACACAAAGGAGAAACCAGATGAACCAAAATGGATGGAGCGATGGTCAAGTTTTATTTCCTCACTGGAACAGAATCGTGAACATGAGGCAACTCTAAAGGACTTATGCAGCACGTTTATGAGTGCGCAAAGAATAAAGAAGTATCGGGCGAAGAAGTGAATTCACATATGATATTGATTACAAATCGTTTGCTCCTCCAATCGGAGGAGCGAGATCCGATGATGAAAAATGGAGTGGGCAGAATATCAAAAAGACAATGATAACCATCTGATGTCTCAAATCTCTCATTGTTTTCCTTAGATGATGGATGATGGATAGGGTATACACTTAATGTGTATAATCATACTCCAAGAAAATCATAAGAATCTATCAGAATGCCACGTGAATGGGAAGAATGTATCAAAGAGGGAGAAAGTTTATATCAATATATGGTGGAACACTTCGAGGAAATGTTTGATAGGAACGAAATAAAACATTTCAGTATATGGTATGCCACTTGGTGGATGCAATCGTATTATCATGATGTACAGGAGAAATACAGAAAAGAAATACAAGAGGAATTAATTTTGTGGATAAGAAAAGAGAAAGAAATAGGACATCTCGAAGAGTCACTATGTTGGAAACCCTTTTATGATACGTCCGAGTTCCGATTCATATATCAAGGATATAAAAAATTATTTTTGTATAAGAACTATTATTTTCAATTGATTATTCAATCTGAATGTGGAGAATGTGTCTATTGTGAAAAATTAGAAAATCAAATTCATTTTGAATTAGCCCTATACGGGTGGAAAGATGATTCTGAAAGACTTCAACCATATAATGATGTGATAGTTGAACCTGACCAAATGGTGCCAAATGCATTCTGGAATATAATATAATGATTTTTTGAGCTCGTACTACGATATCAAAAAAAATCCGCTGAGCCGGAATCGAACCAGCGACCTGAAGATAACAAACGAAAACGACTACAGTCTTCTGCTCTACCAATTGAGCTATCAGCGGTCTGAGCCTCGCAAGGCTACCCTTAGAATAGAAATATGTTTCAGAAGATATACGCAGAAGTCTAAAGCACGATGCTTTACATCGGATAAATGGAAGATAGCCCCTATCATTCTTCCAAGATTAGCGAGTTTGAGGCGACTCAGCTCCCCCAAGGATTTTATGGAAATGTCTATAATTTGTCCTATAAATGGGCACCCATCATTCCATTTAGTGAACAACCCGTAAAGATTATGGAAATTGGGGCATATCATGGAGCGAATACATGCAGTTATATGAAATCATATGCTCGTCACCCCCTCTCTCAAATTCATTGTGTCGACCCCTGGATGGATTATGATGGATATGATGAATATCAAACCAAGCAGCATACGAATTATTCGCTGTTTATTCAGAATCTGGCCCGATTGTCACCTGAAGACCTCCATAAGGTTCATCTGCACCGAGGACGTTCGGAAGATATGATTCCGCGATTCGAAGATGAGTCTTTTGATATCATTTATATTGATGGAAATCATGCAAAACGATATGTTGTCGAGGATGCGATGCAAAGTACAAAGAAAATCAAAAAAAGAGGATGGATTATTTTTGATGACATGCAAGACAGGGAGGTGAATGAAGGCGTACAGCTTTTTTTATCCATGTACGCAGCATTGTTTGAGGGATTTGTAATACAGAATGCACAGTTGTTCATTCGTAAAAAGTAGACGATATAAAGTGAAACACATAAAATAAGCAGAAATGCGCCTGATTATCTTTGGAGCCAATGGAATGCTCGGTGCATATTTCGTGTCCTATTTCCGAAAGAAACCAGAATATGAAGTAGTTGCGGTGACACGAGCAGAGTTTGATATTTCGTCCGAGACATTTTCCGAATTGGAGCCCTTTCTGGAGCACATCGGGCTCAACGAACAAACCTGTATTGTGAATGCGGTGGGATTGATTCCACAGCGGATGAAAGGTAGAAGAAAAGAAGATTATTATGTAGTGAATGCAGCATTTCCCCATCATCTATCGCGAATCTGTAAGAAACATAATACACACCTGATTTGCCCCACGACAGACTGTGTGTTTTCTGGGAGAAAGGGGGCATATTGTGAAGATGATGCACATGATGAAACATCCGATTATGGTATCAGTAAATCAATGGGAGAGCCTGCGGATGCAACTGTGATTCGGACATCCATCATTGGAGAGGAGCTTCGCAATCCATGCTCTTTATTGGAGTTTATTCGTACTGCGCGCGGTGAAATCCAGGGATGGGATAATCACCTCTGGAATGGAATCACGTGCCTGCAATACGCCAAGATTCTTGACACCATCATAACAAAGAATCTATTCTGGAATGGTGTTCGCCATTTATTTTCCCCTACTGCAAAGACAAAGTATGAATTGGCGTGCATTATCAAGGAAGTATATGATGTTCCATGTACCATTCAGAAACATAATACGGTAGTACCGGTTGATAAAACGCTGACATCTTACCATGGAGCCTTATTTGAGATACCATCTCTAGAACAACAAATCCAGGAACAAAAAGACTACGCCATCTAAAGCACCTGAAGGGTTACCATCGTAATATGGACATCTTACATGAAAATTTACATCGTTTGGATGATATTAAACGTATGGTCCAGATGAAAGATACCACTTATTTTCATCATGCCACGGTTCATCCTCGCACCCTAACTGACAAAACAATTTCCATCGTTATGACATCTCATGAACGGTCGCGTCAGGTGTACTACACCCTTCAACTTATTAATAATTCTGCAATAAAGGACATTCAAGTAATTTTGGTAGATGATTCCAATAATGACCCGGTTCGCGTAGAAATTCTTGCGATGTATGGATTTCATATTGATTTCATTCAGATTCGGACCGATTGTAAGTTCTGGGCGAATCCCTGTGTCAATTACAACATTGGATTTCAGTATGTGCAGGGTGGAAAGGTTGTCATCCAAAATTCAGAGGTATGTTATATTGGCGATGTGCTTGCCTATATCGCTGAAAAGACGCCAGAGAATCAATACGATATCTTTGATGTGATTGCCACAAGGGGGTTTGAAGCGAATGGTCTACTCTATCAACAAACGTATCTTGATACGGGAATTTATCGAGAAAACTTGTGGATTCAATGGTATCAACACCATAAGCTCCGAAATGTACAATATCATTTTCTATGCGCCATGAGTCGCAACACATTTGACCGAATTGGCGGATTTAGTTATGATTATGCATTTGGCTCCTGCTATGATGATGATGATTTACTATTAAAAATTAAACATAAAGCCATCCCCATTCATGCTGTTCCAAATGAAGTGCATCATGTAGGAGGAATTCATTTGTTTCATGGATACAAACATAATATGACCGATACGCGCGCATATTCCAATCCGATGAATGATATATTATTTGATAAAAAACGCCGATTTCTTCTGATGAACCAGCAATATCTTGAGCTATCCGATTTTGAGACGCTCAAAGAAAAAGTCCAGATGTATGTCCTTCTCAATCGTTTCTGAGTCTAAAGTGTTTTATCACTAAATATCGTAATATGAAAACAGTAGTTACTATTACAGGAATTCGTCCTGATTTTATTCGTATGTGCAAGGTCTTTGCGGAATTGGACAAACACTTCCACCATGTCCTCATTCATACAGGTCAGCACTACGATACGCATTTGTCCGATGTATTTTTTCAACAGCTAGGGATTCGTACCCCTGATTTCATCTTGAATACGGGAAAGGAATCCACCAATCATTTTGAGCAATTGAGTTACTTGACACGGGAGATTCCTGCCTTATTCCGTGCGCATGGTATTCGTCCTGACCTCATTCTCTTTTTGGGTGATTCCAATTCAGCCGGCGTGGCCTTTCCTCTCAAAAAAGAGGGGTATCGCATTGGACATATTGAGGCTGGTATGCGGTCATATGACAAGCGGATGTTGGAGGAAATCAATCGCACAGTGTGCGACCATTGCAGCGACATTCTATTTGTCTATCATGAGGATTACAAGCAGCAGGTTGCCCTAGAAAATATCACGAAGAATGTGTTTGTGGTAGGTAATACGATTGTAGAGCCGTTTCGTATGTTTCAGTCCATCATTATGAAGGTTCCGAAACGAAACGATATGATTCTGTTGGATTGTCATCGTCCTGAGAATTTCAAATACATTCATCGTCTTCGTAACATTTTACAATTTGGTAACATGTGTATTCATACATACGGTCTTCCTGTCAAGATGTTGTATTTCAAGCGGCTACAGGATGCGATTCAAGAAAACCAATTAGAACTGGGTAATATTGTGATGATTCCCCTTCTTCCCTATCAAGAGTACCTTGATACCGTCTATCATAGTCGGTTTATTATCAGCGATAGCGGGACAGGACAAGAGGAACCCGCTCTACTGAATACTCCTGTGGTGGTTCCGCGTGATTTTACGGAGCGGCCACAGAGTTACCAGTATGATTGCAGTGTCCAACTCAATGCAAATGAATTGAATCACGAGGAGGTATTTTCATGGCTTAATGAAATGGAAACGGGGAAACGCATAATGAATGCCGCATGGCTAGGAGACGGGCAAACGAGTACTCGTGTTATTCAACATATCCAGGAATTTCTTGGAGCCTAAACCAAAACCAGATAAACAAACGTATATGATTCGGAACATTTCCTTGTCCCCCATCATCTACCAAGCGACTCAGCCATTTCCATACGACAAACAGGATAACATTTTAGAGCCAGATTATGCGCATGCCTTGCAACAGGAGATTCTGGCCATTCCAGCGGAGGCGTGGGACCGCTACCAGAATCCATTTGAAGCGAAATTCACATTGCGTGATAAATGGAACTTTCCGCCGCTTCTTCGTGGCTTATTTGAACAATTGGAATCAACGGAGTTTATCCAGCAACTTTCTACTGTATCGGGGTACCATTTGCTCGCAGACCCAACACGAAACTTTTGGGGTGTGCACACCTATCAGCCAGGAGACAAGTTGGATATCCACGTGGATGCGGGCCGACATCCGACCACGCTTCAGAAAAAACGGCTGACATTGGGTATCTACTTGAGCGCGAACTGGAAAGAGGAGTATGGCTGCGAACTGGAGATATGGAAGGGTACATCCGCGGCAGAAAAGGCACAACTCATTGAAAAAGTGGATGCGATTGCACCCTTATTCAATCGTCTGATTCTATTCACATGCAATGATGTAGCATGGCATGGCAATCCAGAACCAGTGGAGGGTCCTCCTGAAGCGAAACGTGTTTTTCTGACGATGTCTTATTTGAGTGAGAACGAGTCAGAAGATAAAAACCAGAGAACGAAGGCCTACTTTGTGGCACGACCCAATGACCCTGTGGATGAAGAGAAAGATAAGCTGCGCCTCTTGCGCGCGGACCCTGAGAAATATAAGGAAATTTATCGGGTTTGATAGATGTCTGCGAGGCAGGAATGAAAGACGGAAAGGGAAGCATCAATCTTATCGGGTTGGAACGTAAACGTATCAATGAACTTTCGAGATTCAATATTACCATTATACCAGTGAATACCCCATGTGCATTCTTTGATACGATTCTCATTTGTAAAGAAGAATAACTGGGGCTCATTCCACATATAAGGATAGATTTCATTATTATCGAGATAGATGCACTTTTTAAATGTGTGGGGCTGGCGGTCTACACATTGCTTCCACAAAGTAGGACCAAATTGTTGAAAGTCCTCATTGACTGAAGAAGATTTCACTTTACTCATACATTCTTGATAGATATAGGTGATGGCTGGATTGCGGGGTGTAGATGCAATTAGACCCGTGGCAATGGTTCCACAATATGTAAAATAATAGATATCATGTACTCCTGAAAGAATATGGTCAGGAACTGGCTTGATAAAAAGAACATCCGTATCCAGCCAGATACCACCATGTTCATATAATTTGAAAATACGCACCATATCTGCTTTCAGAATGGGAGAGGTTTCAAATGGAACATCGTATTCCTTTTCCACATCAATCGGTATCATTTCCAGACGCGGAATCGTTTTCAACTGCTCAATGGAGATGCATTTGTCTTCTCCAAAATTAAACCCAGAGATATGGAGCTTGTTCTTTTCTGCAGTCGTTGCCTTATATGTAAAATTGTCTTCCTTATTGGAATAGTAGACACGAATAGAAAAGTCTGGATTATATTTGGAGAAGGACAACAGCGTAAAATAATGCAAGAGTGACAGTTGCGCTCCCTCCCAAAATGTGAATCCAATCCGAGGAACCTCATTTTCAATGGAACGAAGAAGAGGACGAGGGAGGTCGGTATTCGTATGTCGTGGAACAAAGGTGAGTTTCTCTTCGCTAAAATATAGAATACCATCATTCATACATTGTTTCATTTTCTGCTTATTTTCTATGGTATTTTCCTGTTGTTCAGAAAAGTTCTCTAATTTATCAATCACACGATGTATTCCTCCAAAATAGCTCAAATGCCATCCTCCGTTTTCAATGATGGTATATTGATAACGACGGATGCGCTCTGAATCACAGCCCAACATTTGATAGCATTGATAGGATAAAAGCTTTGCTTTATCCCATAAACGCTCTGACATCCATTCGCATGTATAATAATATAGTTTCATGAAGATACTGTAAAGGGTATCAGGGTAGATATGAAATCGTCGTGTTTTTATCATAGAAAGAGTATTAGAATTAGGAATTTCATCGCAGTCGGTAATTAATATGATATCATCGGGTTGAAGCGATAACTGGCCGATTCCACGAGAGATAGCACGACGTTGGTGGGATTCTCTTTCCCATGGATTATTGGTTTTTGGATAGTCCCATACTACGATGTGAATGATACGGTCGTGATAGGCTGCAAATCGCTCACGATTTTCATAATAATAGAGAGGCTTGGTCTTTCCTGTAAATGTAAGTGTTCCTTCTACCAATACAAAATAGTCTACTACATCGTTCAGTTCCTCCAAACGAATAGCAAGGAGGTCTAGTTCATTATAGAAAATAAAGGCATCTACAATCTTCTTCATTCTGTGAATATATTGTGAATGTCTTTAGGATACTCGTATATATAATTATTTTTTATATGTTTTATTAACCCATACTGAATCAGATTGATATTGTTGATATCTAATTTCACAAAATGAAATCTTAACACATTCAAAATTATGCCTTATTAGAAAATCACAGACTGTATCGTGTAATATTTGACCTTCAAAAAATGGATAGGTTTCTGTTTCAATATGCATTATTTTAACAGTAGAAATATGATTCTCTAAGCTTTGAAGCAGATCGTATGTTGCACCTTCTACATCAATTTTAAGAACATCAATATGCGAAATATTATATTGATTCATGATAGTTGACATTTTATAACAGGGTAATTCTAATGTTTTTGAACCATAATCATTACCTCTATTATATATACCATGAATTCCATTAATATTTTTTTGATAGTATGTTATTTGACCATCATATGATGCAATAACATATGGAATTCCAATAATGTTAGATTTATTCAATATAAACCTATTATAATTATCAGGCAAACCTTCGATGGCGTATACTTTTGAAGTAGGAAATGCATTGTGTAATATTTCGGAATCATTTCCATCCATACTTCCTGCATCAACAATGATAGAAATAGAAGAGGTATCAATATATTTATTAATCAACGAAATAAAATTAGGCATGGTTATTGAAATATCATTTGTTATATGGAAATGATGAATACTATCCATTTATATATACAGATATATTCTACTTTAAGTTAAATGCTCTTAATTAAGAGAGGGCCTAAATATATGAATGTAAATACGTGTATATGGTAAAGATATCAATCGCATGTCTTATCTATAAGAGTACGCGATGGTTGCAATTTGTCTATGACCAAGTACGAAAACATACAGATTTGACAGATAATGAATTTTATTTTGTAGCGAATGATGCTTGTCCAAAAGTATTGGATTATCTAAAAGACCACAATATTCCTCATTATATCCATAATAATACAGAGGAGCAACGAAAAGAGTGGTACATTAACAATGTATATCGTGCATGGAATACCGCAGGTCGTAGGGCAAAAGGAGAATATGTAGTATTTATTAATAGCGATATGGCATTTTCAAAAGGATGGTTGGAAAGTTTGTTTAAGAATCGCGATGATTCAAAAATGATAACGTCGCGTCTTGTAGAGCGCGGTGTACTACGTTCTGGATTGTATGGAATCGAGCGATATTTTGGAAATGTACCAGCTGATTATGATGAAGATGCATTCCTTTCCTACTCAAAAGAAATTGCAGAGAATAAACTTATGCCTGGTGGATTATATATGCCATGTTTGATTCGTAAAGATATCCTTGAACGAATCAATTACTATCCAGAGGGAAATATTAAGGTATGGTCCGATATTCATCAACCAGAGTATGCTGTTAAGGGAGAACCATGCATTCCAGGCGACCAGGTATTTGTAAAGCGTTTGAATGAAATTGGCGTGTCACATTGGAGTGATTTTAATAGTATTGTATATCACTTTCAAGAAGGCGAAATGAGAGATACATTTGATTGATTCTGTCTTAAAGCAGTTCTTGTGTTATTTTTTTTTGTAACCATAGATAATCCAGCCTCTGTAAGAGGAAGTGTTATAATATTAACATCATCATTTTGTTCTAACCATTTTACAATTTTATAGGAATCTCCACAATATCCTGGATTAATTAACCATTCTGCTTCTGGATCCGTATCATGAAGCAAAATGATTCCACCTGGATTCAGTCTCTTCAATACATTTTCAAAATCTTTTTTTGCACTTTCATAACAATGATCTGCATCAATAAATGCCATATCAATATTTTCTGAGAATGTCTCAAAGAATTCATTTGTACTTTTATAATGCATTTCAATATTAGGATAGACAGATAATGCTTCAAGATGCGAATTTGAAGTAAGGTCAATACCGTAAAGCTTATTTGAGAATGGTTGAACTTTCATTATTGTCTCTCCTTGATATAATCCTAATTCTACATATACTTTCGGTCTATAAATGGATGCAAGATGGCCAATGAATGTGGAGTGATGCATGATATTAAAGAAAAATATTAATAATAAGAATATGAATCGCACTGGATGGTTGGTAAACGATTGCTTAACTTGCATTCCAGGGACACAAACATTTTGGCATAATCTTTTGAATTGGTTTCCTGAACTAATCGATAAAACAAATGGATACACTGATTATTCTATTTTGGCAGAATGCATTGAATTACAATTATCTTCTACAAAACCCGATTATATCATTCGTAATGGTTCATATTTTCGTAGAATCCATACAAATATAAAAACAATATCATTAATTCAAGATATTATTATTAATAATGATATGCAAAAGGATGTTATTCATACATCCACGATTGTAGTATTTAATACAAATTATGTATATCAAAAGTACAAGCATTTAATCAAGGATGAATCTAGTTATCGTATTTTTCCATTAGGTGTTGATTTTGATTTTTTTCATCCTATTTTACAAAGGCATCCTGATGTTTTACCTAACTCTATTTTGTTTATTGGCTCATCATCTTATAATCCAAAAGGATTTGATATAATGCTGCATATTATGCATACAATGGAACATCGAAATTTCTGTCTTATTATGAAAGATTCTTATTCTATACATGACTTACCTGAATCACTTCGCCACCGTGTTCGTATTTTTAATAGAGTAAATCAGGAAGCAGTACGCTTAATTATTAATTCATGTAGCATAGGTGTATGCACGTCACGCGAAGAAACACAACATTTATCTGGAATTGAGTGCGGGGCATGCAATATTCCAATGATTGGACGAGAAGTTGGATTTTATTATGATTGTAAAGATTCTACAGAGTGGGGATTGATTGCGACGGATGATACGTATGTAGAAAAAATTGATTATATGATGACACATTTGAATGAATTCCGCCCAAGAGAATATTTAATTAATAAATACTCTACTGAACATTGTAAAATGAATTGGATTCAACTTATTAAATCTCTTTAAAATACCGAGGTACGTTATCGTTTGACAATAGTGAAACATATTGAAGTTGCTCTTTATTAAAATGCAGTATACCTTTTTTATAACAATCTTCTAAATAGGATACTTCTTTTCCTTCTTTTGTATATTCTGTACTTTCTGCAAAACTTTCAACTTTCGTTTTGATGAATTGTACATCGCCAAAATAACTTAAGTGATATCCTGCATTCGGTAACAATATATATTGTGAAAATCTTATTTGTGTTAGGAGAGGAAATTGACAGTATGTTCGGTAATTAATTAGTTTGGCATGATACCATTTACGATAAGTAGTAAGTTCAATTGTATAATAATAGAGTACCATTTCCATACTATAGACACCATCTTGAATAATCAATTCGCCTGAACGAATGGACTCAATAACAGAACGTTTTGGAATTTCATCGCAATCTGTCGTGAGAATAATATCATTTTCATCCAGATGTAAATTATCAATTATCATACGACAACATTCGCGTTGATAGTTTTCTCTAAACCAATTTCCATTTGGAACAGAAATATGTTTCTCAAATGGAAAATGCTCTGAAAAATTAGTAACGTAATGGATAATTTTACTTAGATAGGGAGCATATCGTTCTTGATTCTCTTTAAAATACAACGGCTTTGGAGTATTACTATGCGTAACAGTTGCTTCTACAATAATAATATAATCAACCACATCATATAATTCTTTGAGCCGTATTTCCAAAATATCCAATTCATTATAAAACATAAAACAATCCACTATCTTCATATTTAATAAATAAAGAGATAGTATCTTTATATTGTACATTACAATAATTCTAAGCGAGACAAATATGCTTTTAGGCCATCCTTGTCCAATGGCCCAATCGTGCTATTGTAATTCTTGATATTTTCCGTAATCAATAGATTTTGATAAGGAGGCTTGATATATTTGTATCCATTTGGACCCTCTATCAAACGCATGGCCTGTGTTTCACTGATAAGAGACTCTAGCATTTTTTCACCAGGACGTAGACCGGTGACGCGCACCGGCTTTCCATATTTCTCCGAAAAGATTTCCATGAGGTCCGCTAACCGCATTGAAATCAGTTCAGGAATCACCGTATCACCTGATTTGGCGTGCAAAATGGCATGTTCGATTAATGCTACGCTTTGTTCCAATGTCATGACAAATCGGGTCATTTCAGGATGAGTAAGCGTAAACTCCTTGACAGCAGGGTCTTGTCCCTTTTCGTGCAAAATGGGAAGAATGCTTCCACGAGAATTGAGAACGTTTCCATAACGAATATTCACAAACTTGCAGGTCTTGAGAAAGAGCGACTTTTCCACTATGGCGCTCTCTGCCATTGCCTTGGCCATTCCATAGACATTCGTTGGTTCGCATGCCTTGTCTGTACTTACGAATACGACACACTCGAGAGAGGGAAGGCGGTCGCTGTTCTGTTCAATTGCATTCAAGATATTCAACGGGCCCACCAGATTCGTTTTCATACACTCCTCAATGGCATATTCGCAGCGGTCAATATGCTTGAGTGCCGCCATAATCACAATCAGATTCGGCTGTTCACGAAGAATGGCAGTTTCCACACGTTGTGCATCGCGAATGTCGCCGATAATAAAGGAGAGACGGTCTGATTTATATTGTAAGCCCATCTTCCAGTGCTTGCACTCATCGCGAGAATAATTGACAATCTGATTGTTCGCGAGATAGGTTTGAATAAATTGATTACCCAGAGAACCCGACCCACCAAATAGAAGAATTTTCTTGTTTGTAATCATGCTGAACGTTTGTCATGTGTATTCTTTATATTGAGGTCTGATTCCACTTGTTGAAGAATAGAATCCATGATGCATCGAGGTGGATGAGGATGTACCATGCGATTCTGAATATAGTCCTTTGATTCTGCTGCGCCATTATACCAATGAATTGCAATAGACTCTTTTGTTCGTATATCACGATGGGTATGATACAATACGTCCAATTGATGATATAAGTAGGAATAACAAATATCATTTGACAATAATTCAAGATAATTACACAGTATAGGTGTGCGAATCAAGGTAGTCCATATCACACTCCCAAATAGTTGATACATCTTATGTGGCTCATTTCGTTCCATAACTTGATAGATAAGTTGAAGTAAGAAATCTAAAAGGGGATGATTTGGATGAGAGAAAATGAATCCGATGGCGACGGCACGATGGTATGCAAAAATACCGATATGATTTCTTCGACGCATCAGAAGATGGTCAGGAATGCGTTTAAAAAATAGAATATCAAAATCAATCCATATTCCACCATGCTCTTGAAGTTTGATAATACGAATGATATCTGACTTATGAACGGCGGATAGAGATGCAAAGCATGGATGATAAGTAGATATATCAATCGTTCTAAATTCTACATTATGACATGAACGTAATTCATAAATATCACATAGATGATTTGTGATTTTTGATTTATGTTCAGGTGTGTCCCATGTATGTTGGATATCTGTTGGTTGATTCGTTTGGTAAATAATGATTTGAAAATCGGGATGATATGTGGAAAAGGACTGGACCGTTTTAGCATGCAATCGGGTAAACTCACGTCCCTCCCAGAAGGTAAATGCAATTTTTGGAAGTGGGAGTTCTATATTTGCACTCGTTTGAAGACGATGTACAATGGGTGAAAGAATAGAGGTATAATCCGTAAAAAGATGGTCATGATTATGAAATAAATCACGGAATTCTTCCATATATCTTGTAATCATGATATATACTTTATATCAATCAACGTCCGCGCCATACTTTAAGGATAGCGCTATCATATCCGTTCTGATTCAAAACATGCGCCGCCGTCTCTGCATTGTTGTTCTGTGACTCAAATGCCCCTGGATACTCCAGAATGTCACCAAAATTAGAACAAGACGTTTCTTCCACAATTCCCTCATAAAATAAGAGAATACCAAGAACTCGTTCCACTGCCTCGCGGTCTGAGCGGGTACGAACCGAGAGAATCAATTGGGCGCAGAGCGAATAACGTTCTTCTAGTTGTTGGACCATATCCCATGAAATAATACTGGCCCCTCCAAAACATCCATACCAGCGAGAGGTAGCGGCAAACTCGGCCACATCGTCCGAATCAGTCAGAAGGGAGAGATAGGTCAGTACACGCTTATCTGCTTTGGCGGCTTTACTGAAATGCCAATGGAATCGCACCGGGCTTTCCAGTTCAGAAGGACGAAAAGGCCGATTCAAGAACATGCTGTCGTGAAGGAATATCATTCGGTCTGCCCACTTATTTTTAAGAAAGTAGTAATAAGGCAAAAGTTCTCCTGCACCATTCCATTCGCTCATAATAATCTCGGTATTGAACAATTTCCCATTCACTGTATTCACGCTAGAATTGTCATCAATAATGATAATCTTATTTGTATAGAACTTGCGAATAGAATGATAAGAGGAAATCCAAAGTTCATTGTCTTTGCTATTACGAAGATGACGTAGAATGACAAAAACATAGGATGCCCCCTCATGAGTTAGTTCCTTCGCTGCCGGCTGAGGTGCCGGTTCAAGACGTCGTATAAAAGAGGGGCGAGAATCTACGGGTTCGTTGCGCCCTGCCGCTGGGTACACAATTTCATTGACCGGCTTGATTTGGAAGGTTTCAGATAGTACCACCTGTGGTTGCTCTGCACGTGGAACGATATGAGGGCGGAGCGCCTCGGGAATTTGGGAGATGTCGCGCTTTCGGGGGAGATGGCGATTCGCCCACGATGACATGTACTTCCAGGTACGAGATTATTTTGAGCGATTCTTCCTCGGTATTTAATTGTGTTATGAGAGAAATGGGAGGGATTGGGTTCAAGGCATGTTGGACAACATGGCCATTATCGGACAATCTACAGGAAAGAATGTCTACTGTGGAGCAAAAAGTCACTCAGCTTGAGGCGATACAAACGGCTCTAGATAGAAAATATTCAGAGCTTGATGTAAACGATGAATTGCTTACGCAACAGGTTCGGAATACACTTGCAGATGTGAAACAACTATTGATTCGGATGGATCGCGCAGAACACCGACTCATGGATTCCGACAATGATATTGTGATTTTGAAAAGCTCGTAATGGTTTATTCTAGCAAGTAAGGATAGACATGAATACGGTATTTGGACTCAACTTTTTTGTTTTTTGTATCTTGGCACTTTTCCTCATTATGTACTTTACGAAGGAGATTCGCGATGAAGGATTCTTCTCAGAAGAAAAGAAAGAAAGTGAGGAACCATTTGGAGCCAGCCCTGGCACGTTTGACCAATTACGGTCCACAAGTGTTCCGCCTCAGACAGGCACCGAAGTCGCACACATGAAGGACCCGAATCGCCGCCCCGAACAAGAAATGGAAGATATGATTCAATCCAATTTGACCAAGAAGGCTCTTCTGGAAATGACAGAATCCGGTATGCAAGGGGCAGATTATGCCTCCGCCTAAAGAGCCTCAAATTGTTCCCGCAACTCCTCCGAATCCCATGAGATACTAAGGGGTTCAGGATATGCATCATATGGAATTGCCGTTGTGGTGGGCTTTTCAAAAGATAACAGAGTCTTAAGAGACTGTAACCTCCGCTGCAATGGATGTCGTACCGACTTGCATTGCGTCCGACCCAGTTGTTTCCATCGCCATTCAAATTGAAGAGCGGTTCTCCATTCAGGCAGCGATACCACGCACGCTCGTTTCCACGTTGCCCCCTGTGCTACACGAATACCCGTTGCATGAGCACCACCCTTTATCTCTTTATTGTGTTGTCGCAACCGGCGGTCAGGGTCCACTGTGGCTCCCACGTAGGTCTGCCCTTCATCCGTATAGAGAAGATAACAAAAAGCACTCATTGTACTATCACATGATAATTACGATGCAGCTGGTTTAGACCCTCGTTCTTGTAGGAACTGGAATCCGTTCTTTTTATAAAAATGGAACATGTCATCAAAGTTGACTCCGCTGAGCCAGATGGCTACCGAGTCGGACCCGTATTCCTTTGCCTTTTCAGGGTGACTTCCATACATATCATAATCTCTCGGTGGATGCGGAGGAACATAGGTCCGAATACCAATTTTCTGAAAAGCATAGGATAATCCCATGTCTTCTCCCATTCGGAACATCATGTCATAATCGGGAACAATTCGGAAGAGCTCAGGGAGCCAGGCACGGCGAAAAAACCAGGCATGACATACCATGTCCACTTCGTGGATGTCAAATTGGGGTCCATCCCATCCAATCCGATGACAAAAGCTATTGTATTGAATGGAGCCTGGATGAAAGGTCATTCCGATGGTACCAAGCAGGCCATTTACTTTTTTCATTGTCTCTAGACAATTTTCAAACCATTTTCGGCCAGGAACGGTATCATCGTCAAACACCGCAACAAACTCCGTATTGGCCAATAGACCTGCTGCAAAACGAGCCCATACACCCATATTTCGGTTCGAATCCATGATAATAATGGACGGGTCAGCACGAATATCCTCGGGAAAGTTGTATCCCTCTGCGAAATTGCGCCAGATAATGATTTGTTTTGGCGGAATCGTCTGGTCACGTAGTGCTGCAAGTTGTTCGTGAATGACATGCGGTCTCTTATAAAAGTTGAGAATCACTGTAATATCCTTCTTGCATACGTTGTGTCCATTATGAAAATCGCAAATGGTATGGGAATAGATATCATTGTCCTTGATGTATAGCCGATTAGAAGAGTCTTTCATAAAATAATCAAGAGCAGAACCAACATCCACATATTGATGACCTGGATAAAGGCGATGCAGCATGGGAATGACAACTTTAGAAAGAGGTCCAGCGGAAAACAGAAAGCTCTGAACCTCATCTGTGCTCTTAATGATGCTGTTTACCCATTGACATAATTGGAGGATAAACATGTTTTTATCCTTATCCCATGTATCAACCAGTTTCTCGTGAACTGGAAAACGCTGCAGGACATTCAATGATGATGGGGTTCGCTGGCCTGACCCAATGTAATGAAATGGAAGTCGCGACTCTTCTAGAAATCGGGTAAAAGGCTTCCAATTCTCATTGCAGAATACACAGGCATATGTTATCTGTTGGTCGCTCAATTCCCATGTAGTTTTGTACCATGATGTCATGTTCTCCTTATGACATCCCTTACATGGAACACCTACATAGAACGATTCCAAACCCTGAATCATCTCTTTCACATTATAGAGGTCGGACGATAGACAGCCGCCGCGAAATGCCCAGCCGTCCTGTGTATCAACTTGTGTTCGTGTCATGACAAGATGCTCTCCATCTCCTGGCCGAATGATAGAGAATGGCTTCTTCTTCCGAAGTGCATCTGTAAAAAAAGACAAATGATTGACTGAATTACCTTGAAGCATCACTATCCTCGTGTATTGGAAACGGGTTTAAGTTAATGTTTACCTCAATAACCTAAATGCAATTCAACACGTCATAGTAATTCATGCGGGTTGTATATTGTTTTATTGGACCTCTACCCGATTATTCTATTGACACGGTACACCAAACACGACTTTTCTATCAAGGGCCGATTGATTTCATTATCAGTGATACTACATCTCCTTATCTCTCTATCCTTCAAAACAAATACCAGGTAAACCTGGTTCCCTATGAATCTGTACAACATCAAGGATTTCACGATTGTATCCATACTCATCGGTCCAAATTTACAATTATAGAGGGTCTTGTTGGTCGAGAGAAACTATTTATTTATGCATTTGAGCGCTTTTTCGTGTTGTACAATTGGATGATGCAGCAGCGCCTGGAGAATGTCGTATTTTTAGAGCTGGATAATTTGATATACGATGACCCATTGAATTGGGAAGATGCATTTTCAACAAGAGATATGGCCTTTATGTTTGATAATGTGGAACGGTGTGCATCGGGAATTTGTTTCCTTCGCACCACCGAGATTCTTGAAAAGTTCCTGGATTGTTGTATTCGGTATATTGCCGAAACGGATATTACTACCAATTTCATGACGGAAATGCAGGCACTGGATGCATTTTGGAAAGAGGAGCCAGATCGAGTCCAGATTCTTCCTACACACTGGCCCTCTCCTTCTGTTCCAACAGAAACATACGATAATTTCCATCGGTACAAAAAAAGCATTTTTGATGCAGCGGCGATTGGAATTTACATCGGCGGTGTGGACCCTTATCATACCAGTGGAATGGTAGTAACAGGGCTCATTTCGGTTTGGTCACTTATTAATTATACAGGGTACACATTTGAATGGAAGAAGGATGAGAAGGATAGATTGATTCCATATGTGAAACAAGAAGACGGGCGTTGGATACGAATCAATAATTTACATATTCATTCGAAGCAGTTATCACCCTATTTATCCATATCATAAGTATCGTTATTCACAATCAAAGTTGATACTAAATGGATATTTCAAAAAGCAAAAGTCACGCCATGTACCTGAACGGTCATAGTCGCGGTCCAATTCCGTCCATCCAAACAATCGCTTTCGAGGCTGGTCAATCCATTCTGGAAAGGGCTTCCATACGTTGTGCTTGAACGTAAACACCAAATTCATGATAGTCATTTCATTGCAACGACAAATGGGGTATTTATTCATTTGTTCCACCAGAATTGGCAAGGAAACCTTTGATAACAAAGCGGTATCGTACATCCAGATGCAATTCAAAAAGTAACGTTCATGAAGGATGTTCTCGCCATATTCTTCAAACAGACGCGCGACCACCGCTGGATTACGGTCCGTTTCAATGATTCCGCCAAATCGCTTCTGTGTATCATAGGAGGGTGCATCATCAGGAGCCATAAGAACACCATCACAAGGAATATCGGCTAAATACTGAATCTTATCAAAGACACGTAGACCCGCATCCAAATAAATGACACGGTCCCACTGTTGAAACCAATGGTGAAAGACATAAAACTTATCCCATTGAGTGAGCTTGGCGAACTCCCGATTATCACATGTAGGGCGAATCGGAATATCACGATATTGCTTGATAAGTGCTTCCGTATCCAGATGCTCTACGCGAAACGGCGTCACACGGTAATAATCCAGGAAATTAGATGGAGCATTAAAACCGACGGTAATCAAAACAAGGTCGCCTGTCCATTCTCCACGGCTCCGAACATCCATAATGGTACGTTTTACTTTGTGAAAGTACCCTGCATCGGTTAGAGTGACCACGACGGTTTTCATTCTACAAACGACATTTCCGAGTCCGTTTAGGTCATGAAAATTGAATCACGGTGTATACCATACATAAGCACACATCCATGTCATTTCTCGTTCAGCCTGACCTCTCTTCCGCTCCCTCTACTCTCCCTCCGCATCCTTATTCCTTTCCTTTGGACCCATTCCAGAAACATGCGATTGTCGCCATTTCTAAAGAT
>Ga0214921_10004044_pt1 | contig 21987 bp, 5 predicted proteins | sample LL1505_MetaG_FD_177992 | JGI IMG/M metagenome (GOLD analysis project Ga0214921, IMG submission 177992) | Freshwater microbial communities from Lake Lanier, Atlanta, Georgia, United States - LL-1505 | ecosystem: Environmental > Aquatic > Freshwater > Lake | place: USA: Georgia | collected 2015-05-28 | reverse complement strand
TGTGGTTAAGGTTAGGTCAAATGCGGTTATTATAGTAACCGTTCCTAGCAGTAGTGTTTTATCTAATTTGTTATTGGGTTTCCGTCCCTCAAAAATCATCAGTCTTCGATTGGTAAATCCCGATGACAGCCTTGGGGCAACCATCAAGGGGACGGTGAGCAAACTAGGGATAACTCTTGCCTCTACAAGTTATGTGGGGGCAAGAGTGCGGGTGGAGGCATTTACCCGTAGGACAATCACTCAAGATGGGGATTGGTTCTCAGGGCAGGTGTTAAGTGAAGGTCAGAGTCCGATGTATAACCCCGCATTGACGAAAAACGAAGTTTCTGTCGATGCGGTGATGGACAATCCTGTGGGATTAACCTTAGATGGGCTTACGGATGAGGCACGTTCAGTGCCAATGAAGGTAACGGAGAGGAATAATGCGGGGGAGAAGGGGGAGTATTTCTTATATCAAGACCAATATATTGCGGAGTTTAGTGGGGCTAAATTTACACAGGTGATGTTAAGTGAGTTGGATGGGGAGTGTCCTAATTCGTTGATATTGGGGGGAGGGGGTTCTTTTTTACCTCCGATGTCTCCATCTTATTTTTCGGGGGATAGTACATTGGATGAGAGGAATGTATTGCATAGGGGGGATAGCTTTTTGTGTGATAATGGGGTGAGGATGACCTTTTACTCAAGTGTTGGGGAAGTGCTTACTATATAATTGGTATGCTTTTAATATTAAAGTCTTTATGAAACCCCCTTTATTAAAATTACACTTGGAGGACAAAATGGGAACACCTATTAAACAGCAAATTCCTGCACAAAGAACGACTGGATTGGGTTTTGGCATTGGATTAAAAGAGCCACACAGTGGTGTAAAAGGTGAGGTTTTCTTTACCATTACACACCCCGACAACACCGTTGAAGAGTTACATCGTCACAATGTATACACCTTAGATGGTGGCATTTTGGCTGCGATGCTGTTTTCAGCAACAGCAAGTGGTGCAACCATATCTGGCCCACTTTGTTTAGCGGTTGGGACAGGGGCAAAGGGTTCAATCCTAAATCCCGATTTGGCAGATAATAGACAAAGACAGTTAAACACTGAGATTGCTAGGAAGGAATTTTCCTCTGTGGTATATCGAACCTCTACGGGTGCGATAGCAACAGTGCCAACCAACATTGTAGATTTTACGACCGTATTTACTGAGTCAGAGGCAAATGCTTCCTTGAATGAGATGGGATTAGTATCTCCATTTGACCCTGATATGACAGTAACCACACCCGTGGGGGCAACATTTCCTACTTATGATGATACCATAGATATGACTCAGTTTGACCGGTTGTTAAATTATCTTACCTTCCCCGTTATTTCCAAGATTAGTGGTTCTGTCCTTGCCATTACTTGGCGTTTGACATTCTAAGAGAGGTCTTTTATGACTAAGTATTTAAACACTCCCTCTAGGTATATACCAGCAGAAAACTACTCATGGGATTCTGTGGTTTACCAAACAGGACGACCTTTATTAGATGCAGATATAAATCTACACCAAGAAATCACTCAAATAAACCGTAATGCCCTCAATCTCCCTAGTGGTGTCCTAGCATACAGCCCCATCCGTGGAGATGAGGCTTACAGCTTTGACTCTACTGCGAATAGGCTTACCATTAACGCCTTTCAAGTATCCATCAACAACTCTAAGCTCTATATCGCAGGGACAGAAAATTCTAGTGATGGGGCTAACTTTGTAACCTTACCTGAACCTGAGAATACAGCTCCTGCTGTGGGTGAATACAACAAAATGTTGTTTGTCTTCCTAGAGTGTTGGAGAGCAGAAGTTGCTCCCTCTACTTCAGCAAGAGTGGCAGTTAGATTGGCAAATTCCTTGGTAGAGGGAGATAAGATTAAACTTACCCATCCCGATACCACAGAAATAGAGCTTGAAGCAGGGGTAGGATTTAACGTCGGGGCAAATGCTTACGAAACAGCAAGAAACCTAGCAGATGCTTTAAGTTCAATAGACCCTGTGGATTTTAGTGGTCTTTCAGTAAGTGCCGAGACCCGAGGTAGTGAAATTGTAGTCATCACCTTTGGTGCAGGCAGCACTGCTAATGGGGTAACCGTTAGTTTAATTACAGATGGGGGAGCAACTACCTTAAATTTAATCCCCACGGGGGGTTCTGATGGGTTAAATATGCCTATTCCTACCAAGGTGTATAAGTATGGCAATGTGTTGTGTGATAGTGCTTTGTATTTGGATGACAACATCATTGACCCTACTTTACTAAAAGAGTCTGCTCGTAGAGTTCAATGGCAGTATCGCATTAGGGTATTGGATGTAGATTTTGACTCAACTGAACATCCTGAGGGCTTTACTCATCCCGATTGTTTTGCATGGGGGGTAAATACAACCGATACAACTTATGCTTTTTCAAGACAAACAAGCCCTAATGATGCGGGGCTTTGGGTAGCGGGGGATGGAAGCTCAGGGGCTTCCATTAACTTAGGGTCTATTGATGGGTATTCTTATGCGATACCTTTATGTATGGTCTCCCGTAGAAACACAGCAGGGTTCAGTGCCGCCATCAATGCCAATGGTGGCATTGAGATAGGCGATGGTTCAACTCCATCTGACAGACCCGATGGCAAATATGCTGATGTGGTTTATCAAGAGGATGTGTTGGACATGATGCGACATGTATATCCCTACGGGATGGACTATGCAGCAGAAACGATGTATCAGTTTCAAAGTCTATTGGATGAGAATTACCAGACCATTATGACCTTTGATGACCCAGCTGGGGGTAGCACGGGGACAAGAAGTGTAGCCCCAATGATTTGTGATGAGATAGGGCAACCTGTGGGTATAGCTAGTGGGATTGGGGATACATCAAACAGGGGGAATTACATCCGTAATTTTGACCATATCGCAAAGCGATTTGGTTCACAGCCCGTTGTGGAATACCTTACTTTTGCCATTTTCCCCGATACGGCTGAGGATTGGATAACAGTGAATAACAATGTGGCATCAGCGGGGACGAAGTGGTATGAGGAGGATGAGATAGTAATAGATGTAACAAAACTTGACCCCTTATCCCAATGGTCATGGGCTTCTGGGACGGGGGTGTATGATGTAACCCAAGTGTGGCCAGCTGATACTTATGTAACCGATGTTGTGGAAGCGTGGCATAATGATAGGAACAGCACAACTGCGATAAATCGCAATGTGCAGTTCGCATCAATTAGCGGGCTTGGGACAACAACAATCACCTTGAAGTTGGATAGAAACAGAACAGCAACCGATACGGGTGTGTTGGTTGGGGATGATGGTGTTCCGGGGGATACGGGAAGCATTGAGGTTATTTTCTTGAAGTTGGCAGTATCGTACCCAGCAAATGAGGGTTTAACCGCCACTCCTATCCATGATGGGTATGACAGTAACCCTAATGGTGCTTATGTAGAGGTTGAGGATGGAAATAGACCTATTGATATTGTGGCAAATACAGCACCCTTTGTTTTCTTTAGGCAAGGGTTTAGAGATGTGGTTGCTTATTATTTAAGTCCCCAAACGATGTATTTAGCCCCCGAAGAAGACTTAACGACTCTCAAGATATTCTTGCCTGTGTATTATGGTGAGGGTTATGAGCCTATTGTAAATGATGGGGTTAGTGATTTAGGTATTGATGTGGCAAATAGTTCCTTTGGGTCAAACCATTCCACAATTAAGTTAGTGAATGCTTTGCCATCACAAACCTTTGTGACTGTGACTTATTATTCTTGTCATCCTTTATGCCTAAGCAATAATGCCAATGGCTACCAAATGGCAGTTTATTATAAGGCTAATGCTAAACAGTCCTATATGAACACCGACTTTTTGGGTGGAGCATTGGGGAGCACCTTAACCATCAAGCCTCTCTATGTTAGCCCAAGTTTATGGGTTCTTCAAGGGGGTAAGGGAAGCGTAGAGCTAGGGTATCCTTATTATAGCCCATCCGAGCAACTAGCAGTTAGAAGCACACAAGAGACCGAAGGTCAGCTGTGTGCTACTCCTCGTATATCTTTACCCAACTTCAATATTGATACGGGTGTGGTTAGTTTGAGTAGCTTACTGCCCATAGATATTTCAGGGAATTTGACCTTTAATGTTTCGGATATTGAGATAGATGGGGAGGGTAGAGCCTACTTTAAGTCCATTTTGGATACCGCATATCGTCCCATGTCTATTGCTTTACCTTTGGAGAATTACTCAAACCATAAGACAGCCTTACCGTTTTTAGCCAGAGTAGTGGAGGACACTCCATTACTGAGGCGAGGTGAGGTGGTGTTAGTGGTGTTGAGTAGATTGAGTGGGTTGAGTAAAGAGAACAAGGTTGTGTTATCCGATGGGGATAGTAAGACCGTGGCTTGTGTATATCGCACCAAGAACTTAATGATAGTAGGAGATTAGAAATGCCAAGAAAAATAGACCCAGCAACCATAGGAACAAGTGTAGTAAATTCGGGTGTGGGTTTTGGTGGCATGAGTGTCACCATCAACCAATACAACCAGCAACAAGACTCTTTTCCTGCCTCCTCTATTTCCGTAGAAAACACCACAAACATCTATTTAAACGATAATGTAGAGTCCAACCTTGCTGAATTAGCGGGGTTGATAGTAGAAAGACCCCCTGTTTTGGGTGAAACAGCCAAGACCTTCACCTATGAACAGCTTACAGCTACTCATACGGGTTTACCCGATTGGGGTCAGTTAAGATTATCCGATAGCTATATTTGGGAGAGAGCCAACCCTTGGACTTCACATACAGGGGCATCTGTTAATGCCATACTAGGCATGGGGGATAGCTATGGGAATACTTTAGCATTACCTTTACCCGATGAAGTCCCCGAACCAATTTATTATGATGCCGTTGGGGCAACCTTTAGGGGCAATTATCTCAGTGGGGATGCTACTATTAGTCTAGTCAGAACCTTTAATGGGACATCTGCTACCATTTATGGGATGGTATATCCAGCTGATAGAGGTGTTTTAGCTTTGGTTCATTGGGGCTTGGATGGTAACTTATCCGAAGCCTCAAGTGTTTCCGATATAGAAAACCGTGTGCTAGCCGCAATCAAGTTGGGTTATGGTATTGAAACCGATGGGGAAAATAACGATGGTGAGCCCGGAGGTATCTTTACTGAGGGGACGGGGGACGTGTTTCCTAGCAGAAAGTCGGGTCAGTATGACTTGACTGAGCTGTTAACGGGTCTTCACCGTATAACAGGGGCTACGATATTTGATGCAAATGCCCGTGCAGGGCAAGTGCGTTTATTGACTAAGCCCGAGGCTTGTTACTTTGGTGAGGATGTAGCGACCACTACAGCAAATGGCATTCCCATTTTGGGTGGGGATGATAATGCGATAGGTGTTGGTGATGTGGATAATTACTTCGCCTATCGTATGCCTCAGCTAAAGAGCTATGAGGCAAGTGAGTTGTTTACCGAAGAACAAGAGAGGGGTCGTTTCTTTACGCCATATACTTTAATAGACTTACCTTTGCCTATGGATACTGCTGGGCATTATATCACCATGGGGAAGAACTTATTGGGCAACCAAGTGGCAAGATTTAGGCATACTGTGGATTTGAGTAGTTTTGCCCCTGAGATTGGGTCATTGGGTTTAATTCATTTTAAGACAGAGCATGCCTTTGAGAAATTTGCTAGAGATGGGATTGCCCCCTCTAGTAGTGAGGTGTGGTCGATACCTCTAACTGATTATAGTGATATTGGTAATGACTTAGTGGAAACAACAAATACCTTTACGGATAAGGGATTGATAGATATGGGGGCTTCGATTGAAGTGACATCCCCATCAAATGCTTTGGTGAGATACAATCTTGTATCAGAGACCGTAGCACCAACAAACACAATAGATGTTTCAGTTGGGACAGACCCTGTGGGTTATAGTTTAAGCTCTAAGCTTTCTGTTATTTGGGTGAGTGGTGTTCCTTATATTTCGGGGGAGGGGGAAGTAGAGATGACCTTTACTTTGACTGAGACTTCACCCGCACCTTTTTATTTTGAGGAGCAATCGGGGAAGGTTGTGTATTATGACTCAACATTTATCCCCCCTGTGGCAGTAATTGCCCCTGCATTAGGGTCTAATTTAAGTTTAGAAGAACCTACTTTGGGGAGTATTTTATCCACAACAGATTATATCAAGTTATCGGGTTCATATATGACAGAGGGTGGGTCAAACTTTGGTCAGATTAACAATACTTTTACGGTGGCAAGTTTATCGGATACCACAGAAGATGGCATTTTCCCTTCATTTACTGAGAGCACCGAGGGTGCGATAGTGGTGCTAAATGCCCCATTCTATCATGCAACAAGAAAACCCGTTATGTCTTATGATGTGGCACAAATTAAGTCGGGTGGGGTGAATAGCACCTTATTGTATCTTAGTGCCCAAATAGGTAACATTAATTGTGACTACGGTAATTATAGAGTAGACAGTATTGGGGATGACATTTATGAGATACCCCTAGGCACGGGAGATGGGGGTAATCCTAGCAAACCAAGTAATGTTATTCTAACAGCCCGTAAGGATACCCAAGAACGCTTTTTGGATGAAGCCTATCGTATCCGTTCAAACTTTGATGGGTTTGTCTTCACTCATTATGGTCAAGCCGTGGATAATAGCAATTTAGTAGGCCCGGGGCTACCCTTGGGTATGTATTTCTATGAGGATTTTGTTATTAGAGATACTAACGGCACAGAGCATTTTAATGCGGGGTGGTTATCTAATGGCTTGCATGCAAGTGCGTTGCCTGAGTTTGAGGCACAAGTGAAGGGCATTCCTACTGTGACTTATGGTAGAAGTTACTCTTATGGTGAGGTTAAGTTAGGTAGAGGTATTTTATCCCGCCCCTCAAAGAATTATACAACTGCGGCAAACAACTTCCTTGTGGCAGAAGACTCTGCAACATGGCAACCCTTATGTACGAATTACAGCACTTTATCCTACACACTTACAGATGTAAATTATGTGAGAGCCTTTGACGTAGCCTTTAGTCGTTCGGGGACGGTGGAGGATGTGGTAAATAAGACACAATTTACCTTAAGGGTGGTTGGGCTTGATTTCTCTTTATTTAATGCCCCTAGTGACAGATACAACATTTATGTAAAAGTACCGGGCTTAACAGCATGGTTGGATATAGGTAGGATGAATAACACTGGGCCATCCAAACAAAGTGTTTCATTAGATGGTGCGGGGTGTTGTGTATCATATACCGAGGGTTATTTAAAGACCGAGGGTGTGATATACACAGATGTATTGTGTGATGTCGGGCCTTATGCGTGTTTGAAGGAAAACACAGAGGGTGAAGTGCCCATTTTGGTGAAGGTGGTAATGCAACAAGGATTGGGTTCTCAATATATCAATTTTATGGGGGACTCGTATGATGCGAGAAGGGGTTTATTGGGTCTGGAAGTCTTGAGGGCAAGTAATAATAAAAATTTCGATGAGGATGGGGTTGTTTAATAATGTTCTTATAGGATGTCGTAAGATATAAAGGTAATCATACCATCCAATAGGAGAACATGGATATGGCAATTTCTGAGATAAATAGACTGAGCAAAGCATCACAAGGCACATTAGCAACAAGCGATACAACCACAAAAGAACCCTTCAATCGTTCTCTCGTATCCCCCCAGAAGAATGGGGCATCCTTCATTTCTTCTTTTGAGGGGTCATGGGCGGGGGATTATAAGATATCTTTTGACAAAGAAGCCTCAAATCCGGGGTGTTCATCTTTTGGTCTTGAAGGCTTTGGTGATATTGACTTTATCCCATATAGCGACAGAACGAATGCAGTGTCCTACAAAGGACAAGCACAAGTTGGGTCTCCTATTGCATTTGAGGTAGTCGGGCCTACCTATAAATCAAGTTCCTTGAAGGATGTCTATTGGGATGTGCAGTCATCTACTGTTGTTTCTACGGGTGCTTATACTTTAAGACTAAGACCTATTACCACAACCTTAGAGGCTGTGTATGGGATAAACTTTAGTACTTATGATGCGACCGACTTATGGGTTTTGGTTATTCGTCAATCTGAGACAAGCACAAGAAGAGAGAATGGGCATATCTTTAAGGTAGCAACTCTTAATTCCACTCTCCAAATTACTGTTTTTGATAGAAGCATCAATAAGAATAACACAGGCTTACTCACCATTGGTGAAGATATTAAGGTTGTTTTCTTACAACAAAAGAAGAGCCAACTTCTTCAAGTCCCAAGCACAAGCTCTTATGTTATTATGCCCCCAACCCGTAGTTTCAATACAGGTTTGTGGCCAACAAAAGAACAATGGACTACCCTAACAGGTGATGCTACCCGTTATGGTGTAGGTGCTGTTATTCCAATCCCCCAACCAATGAACTTAATTAGTGCAACCGTTCTTGAGGGTTCTCTAGGTAACACCGAACCCGCCGCGGGGGAATTTACCGTTGTTTATGATGATACAACCACAGGGATTTTTGCAGATACCTCATATTACATCAACAAAGTGGCAAGAATTACCAAGGTAAAGAACCTATCCAATGATGCTGTTATTGAAAATGGGGAAGAAACAGCAGTGGGTTACTTTGAGATTAAAGATATTGATGCCTCAATCCCAGCAAGTGTAGTCTTAACCCTATTAATGCAACCCACCATGAACCACACCACAGGTGTAATCAATTATGGGGGTGCATACTTATCCGTTGGGACAGCAAGTGTGGAATTTACCTTGCATGATACAGTGGATACTCTTTACTCAAACTACAGAGCTGACTTAGTAGAGTCAGCTAGAGTAAAGAGACTTTTAAGCCCCGTTATCAGTTCATCAGGTAGCATGGATGGGCAATTTATCCCTACAAGTTCAGCGACATCATCAAATGATTGTGTATTTACCTTAGAACAAGATTACACAGCGAACCTACTAGACCTTGGCTTTAAAGCCGTGGTGTTTGGTGGCAGTAGTGAAGTTGGGGCAAGTATCATTGATAGTCAGTATTACACAATAGACTATGATGGTGCTATGGTGTATTTGCATGATGATGTTCCTAGTTATGACAATTACTATATCAGTTGTGTTCCCGTGACAGAAGATGCGGGACAACAAGGATATGGGGCTAGAATTGTATATGAGGGCAAGGATGTATTCTGTGGGTCAATCGACATTACAGGAGTGAAGACCGGAGACGGTCTTACTGTTGTATCGTCAGCGGTTGATGGTGTGGATACAAGTTTGAACTTCCCTAACATTTTAGCGAGTGAAGTACCTGAGACGGGTGTAATTGAGATTAACACAGGTTCAAGTAGGGTAAAGTTAAAGTATGGCTCAAAGAGTGCCTTGGGGGATGATAGTGTAGTGGTAGGGGACTTAACTTACTTATCAAGTCCAATAGACTTTGCGACCGCCTTAACAGATGGGCATGTATGTTTTGTGAGAAACATTTATGCTACAAGAGAAAGCACCTTACAAGCGGGTTCAAGTGTGAGAGCAAATGAGCTTTCATTTAGTGGGGCGGCTCTTGTAGTAACCAAGAATTTAGATGGTAGCATAACTACACCAGCAGGTGGTTTTTATGCACAAGAGTTAGTTGGGGCATTACCTGTTGGGTCAGAAGCAGATATAGGTAGAATCCATTGGGATGCGGATACCCAAACATGGCAAGTGATTAGTTCACCTAGAGGTGGAGCACCCGATGCTTATGAGGTGAATTTAGAATTAACAAGGGGCTCAATTACCTCATCAAAGATTTTGGAATTAACGGGTGATGATGTCACAGTGCAGACTACTTTGTTTAAGGCAACCTCATTAAGTTTCTTGCAAGATAGTCCTTATCAGACCCCTGATTCATTTGGTCTAACAATAGACCTTAATGATGCGGACTCTAAAGATACCGTACTTGGGGCAACAAATGACTTAGTAGGGTTTAAGGCAGAAATTGCTGGTGTCACAGTCCAAACGGACTATGACAATACAGCAACTTTATCGGGGACGAAGTTGATTTATAGCTTGGAGACCGATAAAGAAGAGTCATGGCAACCAAATTGGCAAGTAGCCACATTTAGTTCTAATCCAGCAGATATTGCTTCTTTGAAGACAGAGATGGAGGCTCAGATTGTTGAGGGTGTGGGTTTAAATGCGGATAGCACTCAAGTAACTTTAACCGGTAAAGATGTGTCCTTATTCCCACCAAACTACTACATCAGTTCGGATTTGATGACAGAGGTATCCACAAATTTAGGTACAGCCATGACTAATGAGGTCATGTATCTAAACATGGAAGCTTGGCAGACAGATGCTATCCTAGGTGACATAGCCGTAACTTCTTTTATTGCGGGGAATAATGTTGGTTTTAGTATTTATCGTTATATAGATGGTGTTAAGGTATACTTGGATACTAGCATTACACCAAATGCTTCTATCAATAACACTGCTATTCAATTAAAGTATGATGGTGATAAGCCTTATTATGAGTTCCAAGGTGGACTTATGTTAGGTCTTAATATACTAGAATTGCCTGTTTGTCACTATGCAAACTACTTTATTGAGGTTTTAGAACCAACCTTTGATGCAAACTTCACTCAACTCTTATTTGAGACCAAATTAACTCTTAGATTGAAGCTAACGGGGAGTGCTAATAATACGGGCTACTTTGATATGTATACCCAAAGCCCTGCTTATACTTTTACAAACTCTAACGCTTACCCCGGCGATTACCATTATGTTCATAGAATCTTTGTTGCTAGAAATACCTATCTTTTAGATTTGGCTGTAAATGGTTATGAACCCCAAAGTGATGCCTCTGTCGCAATAGACATGGGCACTCAACATATTGTTTCGGGTATTTCTTACTTCATCAATCTTGAAAGTGCTTCTTCTTCCCATAAGGGAAGATGGGTAAGTCTTCAAGTAGAAGTACCTGAATTTGTAGTTATTCGTTCTCAAGGGGATACGGGAACTAACTCTGTTGTTTTAGCCTACCAAATAGCTAAAGCATTCCAAGAAGCTATCTATACAAACAAGCTAGTAAAAGAAGCTCTTCACAATGCGGGTTTCTATCCTCAAGATAATAGTTATACTCCAATTACAAACACCACTGTCCTTACTCAAAGACTTTGGGGTACTGCTCTGATTGATTATGCTACCTTTGTCTCTACAGCCATTAATTTAATTTCTGAGAGAGCGATTTTAGAACAAGATAAGGGTAAAGATTACTGCTTCCGTTGGGTAGCTCCAAATGATTCTTTACACCCATACAATATCCACTTTGATGATGGCATCTTTGGTTTAGGTGGTGGTTCAGCAAGTGAAAACTTAGTATGCCTTACCACTACGGGTCTTGGCTATGGTTCTCCCTCTAATGAGGATGTGTTTGCTAATGTTGTAGTAACACTAGCACACAACACCTCTTATGACCCCGGACCAGTTTTCGGTTTGGGTGAAGAAGTATCTTTTGCTTCTGCTCAAGTGCTTTTATCCTTTACCTCAGATAGTTGTGGTTATTTCAATAGTGTAGCGGGTAGTGCTCCTAGTGTATCTTACAGCACAGCTTCGGATGCTTTAGGTTTCTTACATTTCCGTTCAGCTGGGCCATTGATGGCTTCTCATAAGATTACAAAGAACACCACTAATGGTATCTTCTGTGACTTTAGCTTAGAATATGGGGATAACACACCATCTACATCCATTAGGCGTTACTATCAAAAGACAAGCACTTCAATAACTTCTACTTTGTATGAGAATGCTTATCCTTCATCTCTTGATAATAATTCAGTAGCAACAGCTCATACACAAAACCATTACCTAGATAATCCTTATGCGGGGTTTAATGTAAATGAGGATATTTCCTCTAAGGCAAAGTATGGTTTGGCAAATTGGTCTTTTGATGCCTTTAGTTTTAATAGCAGTAAGCTACCCAATTTCTATTGCTTCTGGGTTAAACTAACCAATGATGGTGAGAACAACACTTACGGTTTAACTCTCAATCATAGCATGGATGCTCCTAAGGTGATTGATAGCTCAATCACTCTAGGGGATGTGGTTTATCTTTCTCTAGGTAGTAAGAAAGCCGCGGGTAGAGTTATCCAAAAGCAAAGCACTTTCTTCCGTGTAATGGCTCGTCCTTTAAATACCGATAAAGATAGTGCTGTTGGTACAAATGCACTAGTTCCTGATGACATCCTTAGTCTTGTAAACACCTCTGTAGATTTTGGCTTCACCAATACCGATAACATCTCTGTTATTTCCGGTGGTAGCACCCTCTTATACAATCAGGGTCTAATGAGAGCCCTCACAACCCCATTAGCCTTAGGTGAAAGCACCGATGTTGGTTTTGATGGTGGAGTGGGTTTGTTTGGTGAAACAACCGCAGCTGTTTTAGTATCTGGTGGTAGAGTTGGTCTTCTCTCAGGTATTGACCAACCCGCTGGGTTAAACTTTGCTCAACCTATTGTAGGGGCTGTCACACAACAAGACAGAGCCTTTGAGACCTTTGTAGAACATGGTGTCTTTACCGATACTGCATACCCAAGCGATAGCATGGGTTCTAGTGCAGGTACTGTTGGTTTACTCTCAAGAGGAGAGACAGCAAGCAAGGCGTTTCACGCCCCTGCTACTAGTGGGGTTGCGGGGTTGAGAATTAGTGGTGATGCTCAAGTATGGGTAACCAATCCTCGTTATTTGAGTTCTAACCAAGTGAAGAATGCCTTCTTTGAGTATTCTGACATTATTCCTACAGATGCTTCAGCAACCTATATCGGAAATTACCCATTAGATATTAACAGAACAGGGACAGATACTGAGTATTTCCCCAAGACTTATGCTAATTCCAATAGACAAAGTGGATTGGGTGGAGCTCACAGACCTTCAGGTATGGGTGCAGTTGGCCCAGATAGCTTAATGGTGCAATCAGCCATCGTGAATTTGGGTTTAACGATTGCAGACTTGAAGGGTTTAAGTTTAGCAATAGGTAGGGAGATTGGTGAAGTGGATACCAATCGTTTGATGTTTGAGGGAGAAGACCAAACCTCATTAGGGTTGGCATTATATACAATAGGTCAATCTTCAATGTTATTGAAGACTTCTTTGCCATTCTTAAGAGGGGCATACTTGAAGTTGGATACCTTAGCTACTGAAGACATTAACTCTGTGACCTTATGGAAGATTATTGATAGCCCTGTTTTGTGTCCCGTGGATGCAGATAAGGAAGAAGTAAGAGATGTGGGCTCAAAGAGCAGTTTACACAACTATGGTTACAATTCTGTAGTTAAGACAGCCCAACCATTAAGTGCAGTAGTGGCAACTTTGAGGGTAAGAGTAGAGAGATTTGCAAATTACCCAACCTCAACAAGTTATTTAGGTACGGGTTTGACTGGAAGCAGTAGTTTCCATGTAAATGAGACCCCTGCTATCGGTGATGGTATCACTAAGAAATACAGCTGGTCTATACACATGCACGATGCAAGTGTGGGGACAGCAAATACAAGCACCTTTAACCCCGTTGTGTTAATGGATGTAGTTTCTCATGGGGGTCATCCATCTAGTTCTGCTTCAGACTTGCATGGTTTAGAAATTAACCCTAGAGCTCTTGGTAAGAGTGCCTTGCCCGCATCTATTGTGCCAATTACAACAGATTGGCCTGCAAACCCCTCTACATGGGATGATGCAGATGGTGCAGTTAAGCTTTTAGGTATCCATCGTTTAATGAACTCTAAGGGACAAACTCCTTCTGTGGCATTTGTATCAATTAAGGATGATGATTTAAGTCTATTCAGTACTGCCTCCATGAGAGCCCAAGCTAGATTGGTTATCCATTCTTCAGATAGAGGAGACCGTTTAGATGAATTGGTGGGCTTAACAACCAATGGTGCTTTTGATGACAGAACCTCAGGTCGTATTTTGGCTGCGGGTCATCCAAAGAGATTGGGTTTAGGGATTGTGATGGATGGTGGTCTAGGCGTAGTTTCTGCCAATGCACTAAGAGTGCATGGCTTAAAGGGGCCAGAGGACAAGTTAGGGGCATTAAGTGTGTTTGGGTATCCATTTGGTAATCCATTAGATGAGAGCCTAGATGGGGATAGTGTAGTAGTAAGTTCAAGATTGAACCGAACAGAGTTTTATGGTGATATAGTGGTGGCTGGGCATAACAGCAGTTTAGTGGTGGATGATAGTAGAAGTGCCTTTGGTTTAGGTGCGAGATTATTTGAGGCAACTTTAGCTGGGTCAACCCCATTAAATACACAGAGCTTAACAGCTAAGTGGTTGAATGGTGACTTTGATGGTGGCAGTCTGACAACTATTTTAGTGGGTTCTCCTACTTTATCTACTAGCTATGGTTTTAATAACCTTTGGGATTACTTACCAACCCCTCCATCTGGGACAGATACTATTTTCCCATGGACAAAAGCTAGTATGAAGATTAAGGGTAATGGGGGTATTGTATATGAGAGAGGATTTAGACCTCAAGATGGGACAGGTAGTGAATTACTAGCAAGTATTTCTAAGGGTGTGAAGTCTGATAAGGGTATTAAGGGCTTAGAGATACCAGCAATAGGGGAATGTTTATTACTACCAAAGGGGCCAGTTACTTTATCGGGTAAGAAGGTAGCAGTAAATCCTGTTGCTCCAAATATGAATGGTCGTTCTTCTATTAGGTTAGGTTCAACCCCAACTGATTTGCCTATTTACGAGTTCTTTAATGGTAACACAGCGATGGCAATGGCAGGGTTGCATTCTATCAATGTTGGGAATGTGTTACAAGAACATGGCTATGTCGTGGACGACATAGCATCGTTTGACTATACTGATGTGAGAGAAGGGCAACAATTCCCCTTTGCTTATCAATACAACAACTCTGATTTGCTGAAAGAGTTTAACACCTACCCATTTGCGATGTTAAATGCCCCTGAGACAATTCCGGGGATTTTAAGTCATGGTTATCACCATTCAAAGGTGACAGACCATGCAGATTGGAATAATTTCCAAGTGCGTTTGATGGATGGGATGGTAATTGAGGATACAACCACAGGGACATTCTATACTGTGGGTGATATTGGTCGTGGTAGAGGTTGGGGTACAGATACCTATCAAAAGCCTTTAAGCATGATTAACGAAATGGCTCATGCAACTAGTGGGTTACAACAAGATGCTACAGGGACATTGGACTTTTCTTTCAATGTAACTCCCGCCTATGAGACCCTTTTAACAGATAAGTGGAATGATTTCTTTGAGCGTTTCCCGTTGAGACCATTTAGTGTTGGTTCTGTTATTGGTGTGAATGGGAATAGCAATTCAGCAGAAATCATGTATGATTTAACCCCGCATTTTAGTTTTGGGGATACTTCCTACAATGGTGGTAAATTGCTCTTACAAACAGAGGACTTTGTAGCAACCACAGGGTTCGGAGACCGTGTGGATAACACCCGTGTTCGTCGTCCTACTGTTGGGCATAAGATGCGTATTGTTCCGAATGTTGAATTTGTGCCTGTTTTGGGGCATAGAAGTGTAACGGGTGGTATTGCAGTTCCTTATGACAAGGCAACGAATTACACTACTTATATTGCAGAAGCAGATGCGATTTTGTATGACTTTAACTATGACTTTACAAGAGAAGACATAGGTAGATGTGTTTATGTATGTGGGACAAGAGAGTATCAACTAGTGGGATGGTACTTGGTGACAGATGTGGTTGAGGATTATGTACTTGACCCCAATTATTATGCTTATTACATGGCAGACCCTGAGACTCGATATGCGATTAAGGTGGAGTTTGGGGTTGCAGTGGTTCGTAAGATTAAGCATAGTGGGGAGTTTGTGAGAGCAACTAGCACTGAAAGTGCAGATGCTATTTTGCCCTTGAGACCATTGTATCCTGAATTGCATGCTTCATTAGACTATGAGACCAATGGTACAAGAGTGACAAGAGTGATAGATGGTTCTGGTAACCTTGAACCTACTATTCTTGATATGCACACACCCGATGTGTTCTTCCCTCATTTTAATAAAGACAGTGCTAATTATTATGACCCAAGTCCTCAATTGGATATTAACGGAGTGCCCTCTGTTGTGGGGGAGAGTTTACTTTCGGGTTTAGTGATGGCAATAACTTCCTCTGATGGTTCTACTCTTACTTATGAGTTAAGCAAGGCTCAATTAGATGCAAATCTAGTAGTGGCTTTAGGTTCTGATAGAAGGCTTTGGAATACTGAGGGGTTATGTGATTATCTCAATGATAATGAATTTACCTCGGGTAAATACATAGCTTCCTTCTTACAATCAGAAGGGGGACTTGGGTGGGATGATTATGATGTATTAACCGATGGTGCGATTATTGAGTGGATACCCAAATATTATTGGAGTTCTAGTCTTACTGCTACAAATAGCAATCAAGGTATTAGTGAGCAATGGGATGGTGGTTTAAGTTCATTAGATAATGACTACAAACTTTCTAATAAGACCTTACCTAATTTCCCAATCCCTACTGCTGATAGTTCAAAGCCTTTTGTTTGTGGTTTAGTTTGTCGTTTTAAGAAGAGTGTTATTGAGAAGTTTAATCCAGCTGTTCTTATTGGTAGAGGTTGTCAATTCTCCGTATCTCTGACCTTTGACCCACAACTAAATGGTTTTGGGGGTACAACGGATGATGACTATTGGAGAAGCTTGACCTCTTCTGTTGTTAATAGTACAGCACCTGCAGTACTAGACGCAAGCACCTCTCTCTTATATCAATATACAAGCTTATCCGCTGGCCCATTAACGAGTCATGCGTTATTCCATTACAACCTAAGAGGTTTCTATTCTCTACAAGGGCATGCCTCTGAGTTGTGTTTGTCCGATAGAGACCACAACAGCAGTTATTATAACCCCGTGTTTAACCATCCAACCGTTGGGGCAACCACAACCATAGAGGGTGGGACTCTTTATTTTGCTACTTACACTAACAGCGTGAACAACAACTGTTTTAGAACTTCCTCAAATTCCGTAAGTGGTTATCCCTCTTTTGCCAATTCCGCTGCTTCTGGTCTTCGTTGGGTATTCTCTGCTCCTTTACTTGAAGAGAATGTAGGGTCTTACTTGCATTTAACCAAGCAAAGACCATATCGCTTTAATGCTTTAACTCATACTCAATTTGGGACACTTTATAATAGTGGTCACACCATTCCTTCATACACATGGACAAGTGGTTGGCAAAGAGCTGAAGACATTGTTTCTTCGGGTTCTTATACTGCCCATCTTGATGTTGCCACAGACATCTTTAGAATTAACCGTTGTTTAACCACAGGGGATATTCTTGTTGGTGGTGATTGTGAAACCTATGCAGTAGAAGACATCTTCTTGTATACCCAAGGGGGCTTAACTCGTAGAGGGACAGAGATTTCCTACTCACCACTAGGCATTGCGGGAAATTGGCCAGATACTGTTACTCAAACTCTCCCCGGCATTGCAACAGGGTCTATTGACTACCCCGTTATGTATGCCTTACAACCTATTGCAAGAGAGAGAATAGTAACCGTTAACCCCGCCATGGCAAACTCAAATACCCTCTTTACTTCAAGCAGTGGTTTTGGTTATGCGGGTTTGGTCTTAAAAGAGGGTAGTAGCTACTACAATGTATCTAAACTTTGGTATCCAATGGGTAAAGAAGATGCCTCTACTTTAACAGGGCTTACTGCTTCCACTAGTGGATTAGGAGCTTATGAGTCTATTTACTCATGGACACCCGCAGGTGAATGGTGGCAATTAGCTTCTCCCGAATTTACCTCCGTTATCAGTAGAGATAAAACACCCCCTACCTTAAAAATAGACCTAACCGAAGCCTTCACCCAAGCCGTAGGCTTAGGTTCTGGCATTAACACCCCGTATGCAGGTCGTGCACCTCGTGGTGCGAGACTCAATAGACTATGGGTTAACTTTGGGTTGATTGGGGAAGGGCCAGAGTCAATCATTCCGGGGTCTATTTTCACACAAGACACCTTTGATAACTTTAACGGTTCAGCAACAAGTGCAATAGACTTACCCGTAAATCAATCATCTATGACCTTTAATCTAGTGGTAGAAATTCCGGGTAGTATTGCAACCAACAGCCCCGTCCTTATGACAAATGAGACAGGGGCTTATGGGCCTAGCACCTATCCAACAGCATTCTTGAATGATAGTTATCTCTATGACTACACCGAATTAAAGAATGATATCCTCAAGGATAATACAAGTAGCATTTTTGACTTCCCAAGTGCTCAAACCTCTAATGGTTCTTTCATGGGCGGTAGATTACCTACAGGTGCTACTAACCATTCAGCAAATGGTTCAACTTTATTATATAGTGACAACACCTACTCCTCAAACGCACCTAAATACAAGGGCGGTACAGTAGTCGTGCCCTTGTATGTAAATCGTGAAGCTGGGGATATGATGCCAAATGTTATGGAGAAGTTTGTAAACCATGGGGCATTAAAGGCGGGTTCATATACAGCATGGACAGCGGGAAAAGTTGCTGATGACCCAACCCTATCCTTCCCTAACTTCTCAACAACACCCGATTGGGATATGGGGGATGGTTTTAGAGGTTTAGGTGCGATACCAAATATGGCTCAATCTATGTTCAGACCTTTCTGTTTATTCACAGACAGTGCCGCTACCAACCCCGGGCCTAACCTTTATGACTTCTTGGTAGATTTTGACACTCAAAGATGGGTAGAACACCCCTATCAACCCCTTACTGTGAATGACATCATTTCTGGGTGGGTTGATACTTACCCCGAATCGTTGCAATTAAACAATCAGTCGGGGACTACTCCTCTTACCTTGTCTTCTGTCCCTCTAAATATCAACTCATACTCACCCGTGGTATGGGGTGGACAACACTTTGCATATAGAGATGAATTTTTGACCAATATTGCAGATGGTGTACCCGATCTTTGGAAATTCTACAGCCCCAAGGATGCTATTGCTCTAGGTTCTTCTATCCCTCGTTCATCAAGACTTGGTGGTGGTGTTTTATCTTCTTTCACAAGCAATTTAATCTCTACCTCTACCGTATTTGATGTGGATTACCCTGTTGCAATCCATCCCGCTGCGATGACTGGTATTACTGTGAGCCATTCCTCAAGAGATTTGCATAACCGCAATACTCTTCTCTCTTCTAGTCAAGCTTTCACAATGGCATTAACCCCAATCGGTGATGCCTTTGAAGCTCCCCAAAGTGTTGTCTTCGGGTCTAATGGGTTAATCAATGACCAAAATATCGTTATTGCTCCTTATTATGAAGATAGCTCAACCTCAAAGAAGAGACATCCCGATTTGATGCGATACGGTCGTACCCTAACCAACCCCGATAATGCTGGTGATAGAAGATTCAAGGTAGGTAATTGGCTTGATGAGATTATCAAAGCCTACGGTATCCCTGCCCAATCTGGTAGCATGTTACCACCCGGAGCGAGAGTTTACCTAGAAGTAACAACCCCATGGACTAAGAACACTAGTGGTAACTTTACCTCAGCAAGTGGTTCTTGGATTTCCTCAGTAAAGTGTTCTTTTGAAGTGGAAACAGCAGATGGAACTGCATGGACTTTAGATGTTAATAAACTTGGAGATGATTAATGATTATTGCTCATTATAGAGATGACAAACTCATTCAGACCGATATCAGTGGTAGAGACCCCATTTGCGTAAATGGGGCTTTCCTCATTGATGTCCCTGAAATGATTACCCTTACACTTGATGATTCCTCAAATGTCACAACCCTCACGGGAACAACCATCCCTGATGCCTTGTTAGCAGCTTACCCTGCTTATAGCACCCTCATTTGGAATCCTCTTCTCACAGCCCTAGCTCAAACTCAAATAGACTCTAGTGCTGTTTTCCCCGACCCCGTTGGTGGCAATTACCCCTCCCGCCTCCAAAAGGGCTCTCTCCCCAACTCCCTAGCTATCCTTGAGAAAAACTCTGCCATGTCAAGACCCGGCGTGGTTATCACTCAAGAATACACCCTCCCCACACCTGCCCAAACTTTTGTAGTTTACTACAGAGTGGGGGCTGTGTCTTGGTCGGCAGATACCGTCCCTACGGGACTTGACCCCATTGCGAACTCAGGGGGGAAAAAGTACCTTAATGTAGCAGACCAAACACCTGCTGATTTTAAGGTGTATATCTCAGCTGATAATGGGAGTTCCTACCAAGAAGCAGAAAGATTGGTGCCAGTTTCCTTTGGGGCAACTACTTCTTCTATTAGGTTAGCCTTTGTAAACAATAGCGATACCAAGCTCAATTTGTTATCATACGGCATCTTATATTAAGGAGAAAACCATGACTATCAATCTAGGAAGCGGTGTCAGTCGCAATGTAGATACTACTAATAAGAGCTACTCTCAAGTCATCTGGCGTGAGGGTAAACCCCCATTAGACTCAGAACTGAATTTAGTAGGTCAAATTGCCTCAGATACCACTCTTGCAACCACTGCACTTCAAAGTGGTGTTCTTATTGACCCAACTAAAGCAGAACTTGACTTCTCTTTTGACCACCTCTACTCAAACCAATTTGGCATCAAGCCCTTTAAGGCTGTTGTTAATGGTTGGATACTAGATGTGGCTGGGGTTAATGCAGATACTGTAGATACCAACCTCGTTGCTCTTGATGCCCCTCCTTCTTCCGAGGGTCGCACTGACCTTGTTTTCCTAGAGGTATGGCAAGTCGTTATCCCCGCAGGTCTCAGTGACTACAAACCCGCCACCGATAAGGTCTGGCTCTACGGCAATACCCAATATCTAGGCACAGATAACCCCAATGACGAAATCCTCGACGCAGAACTCGGTTTCGAGACCACTCGCAGAGTTCAAACTCAATACCGCCTTCGTGTCGTTAATTCCGCCTCCGATGTCAACCTCTTCGAGTTCCCCGAAGGCTTAGGTTCTTCCGTTGTCCTTGCACAAGGTGCAAACACATCCACCATCAATGTCACCTTCCAACATCACCCAACCGATGCAGGTTTATGGTATGCAGAAGACCCCGACTTAAATACCGTTGATGGTAAATCCTATGCCATTCCTCTTTGTGCTGTATTCCGTCGTAACTCAGCCCCCTTTACAGCAGTAGTAACAGGTGGTGTGCCAAACCAAAACGGTGCGGCTTACCGAACCCCCGGACTTACCAATGCCACCTTAACCCAAGTTACCCTAGCCCAAGACATCTCACAAACTACCACAGGTGTTGTTGATGTAGATGCCACAGGGTTATCAAGCTCTGCCTTCCAAAACTTGATTGATGATGCCTCCCCTCAATATATGCTTATTGGGGATGAGGTTATCACTCTTTCTGCTGTGGATTATGTTGGGGCAACCATAACGATAGCAAGTAGAGGCGTTGCTGGTAGCAGTGCCTCCTACCATGCTTCGGGGTCTATTGTGAGTTTATACAACACAAGACCTGATGGGCTTTATGCAGATGAGGTGGATGCGAATGACATTATTGATTTAAGACATGCAGTGAATTTCGGGGACTGGGACTTTACCCGTCTATTGAAATCTAGTGTGGGGGATTTGTTGTATGGTCGTTTGCATACCACCTTTAAACAAGCCTCAGCGGGTTCAGCCTCCAAAGGCACAAGAGTTCAAGAAGTCACCATCATGAATGCGAATAGAACTCATGCTATTCGAGTAGATGGTTGTGATGGGCATAGAACCATTTGGTCAGATGCGGCAGTCACCCAAAGTGACCTCACCGTCCTTTTGGACAGTGAAACCACAGAGGTGGATGCTGTGACAGGGTTTACGACACAGGTGTTAAATGTAAATACAGCAGACTATTGGACATTTGGTGCAGACTACCAACCCAAGGGTTTTTTTGGGGGATTGGCAAGCACTGAGAGATGGCAAGCAAATAGCATGGTGTTTTTACACCTTGGTGGCTTAGATGGGCAACAAGGGTTGAGAGGTGGCTTTATTAACACCCCAAGACCTGATGCAGTCCGTTTTATT